>Ga0196887_1000027_pt1 | contig 58158 bp, 75 predicted proteins | sample VirMetDEL_Mar_31_FD_169094 | JGI IMG/M metagenome (GOLD analysis project Ga0196887, IMG submission 169094) | Aqueous microbial communities from the Delaware River and Bay under freshwater to marine salinity gradient to study organic matter... | ecosystem: Environmental > Aquatic > Marine >... | reverse complement strand
CAAGTAAATTGGCGCGAGTTGGCTGAACATGTTGAAGACTTGCTACAGTATGAAATGGAGGTGGCATAATGTTATATATGGCATATGGAATGAACACGAACAGGGACGCAATGAAGGTGCGTTGCCCGAAGGCTAAACCGTTGGGCGGGTTTTACCTGCCCGACACTCGGTTAGTTTTCCGCGGTGTTGCTGATATTGTACCCGACATGGACAGCATTTGTCCTGTTGTGCTGTGGGAGATCACACACGATTGCTTGCGTGCGTTGGACAAGTTGGAGGGTTATCCGCACTTATACAACAGGCGCAAGATCAACACGGACTGGATCGTTTACGAGATGAACGACAAAAGCCGAACAAGTCCACCGAACGGGGGCTATTACAAAATGATTGAGGACGGCTACAAAGATTTTGGCCTTGATGATTATTGTTTACGCGTTGCGTTGTCTGAAGCTGAGGAGGTAGCGGCGTGAGTGGTCAAGTTGAAAACTTAGAAGAGTTCTTGGCTTGGCTGAAAACTTGCCCGAATCATTACGCAATTAGCTCTATGTCTGGCGGCTATGTGCACGCTAAATTTTTAATTCCTGTTGAGCGAAAGAGGGAGGACGCATGAGATTTTTACAACAAACAAACATTGACGGCGGGGTGTATTTACTCCCTGCCGCGCAAGTGTCGGTGACTGAGACTGAGATTGAGTGGCTGATTGAGGGCTTAGATGCGCTTATTCTGCCCGATAGATCGAAACGCATTAAGCGTGCGCTTAAACGTGCGCTTGGTGAAATTGAAGGGGCGGCGTGATGGATAAGAAAGATTTATTGATTGCAATGCTTGAGGATATGGAGCGCGATTTAAAAAGCATTGATAAAGAGGATGTTTTCATTGCTGTTGCTTGCGTTGCTTTGGTTGGCCTTTGGATCACTGGGGTTGTTGTTGAGTGGTGGTAACATTTAAAAAATTAGGAGAGAGATTATGACTAAGAAAAGAACGTATAAGAAGTGGACTGAATACGACGACAGCGCCTTACTTGATATGGTCGATAAGGGCTTTAAGGTCAGGATGATTGCGGCAACTATGAATAGAACAATGCCAAGCGTTACGAATAGGATTGTTGTTCTGAAGGGCAAGAATAAAGAAGCGCCCCCCGAAGCAGTCAAAAAACACTGGGTAAGGAAATTGCTCGGATTAAAATAACAAACAGGGGCGGTTCTTCCGCCCTTTTTTGCGTTTGTAAGGCGAACAAGTGTCTGCTATTCTTGACCCGCAAACAGCGTTTCGCCTGTTGTTTGCCTTACGACTTTCCCCCGCTCGGCTAGGATACGCACTGCAACAGCGGGGGGTTTTTTATGCCTTGCGCTTCTGGGCGAGTTCCCCCCGATGACAAAACGGATTTAAATCCCGATTATAATCCGCCCCGAACATAATTTTTCTTATTTAGTTGTTGACCCCGAACATAAGATTTGTTATGTAGGGTTATTCTAGTAAAATAAGGAGTTCCCGATGGGAAAGGTTAAAGGTTTGATGGAGGATTTGCTTGAGAGTGCAATGACTTCTTGCCCCGATTGCGATGGTGATGGGCGTGTTGAGGTTGAGTATGCTGTACCGCATAACTTCAACCGCGATGTAGGTTATTTGGATACCCGAATGGAGGATTGCGAGACTTGTTCGGGCTATGGTGAAGTAGAATTAGAAGAAGAAGCCACAGGAGGAAACAATGGCTATTAAGAAAACTACACAAACAGAAGGCGCTATGGTAACGGCGCTAAAGCATGGTGAAATCAAGTTGCGTTTGGTTGGCTCGACACCTTTTTATTACAATTCGATGAGCTTGAAGGCGAAGCGTGATTTGTTGATTGGAGGAGCTAAAAAAACCACGGCGCAACGGCGTGAAATTAAGCACAACCCCGAACAAGAGTTCAGAGATTCTGTTTATAAAAAAAGCTATGGGAAAACGCATTTGTATTTCCCCCCTGCGGCTATCAAGCAAGCTATGGCTACGGCGGCTATTGAGACAAAGGGCGTTGCGAAGACCAATGTTCAGCGTTTGATTTTCTTGCCCGATTTAGAAATGGAAATTTACGGCAAGCCATATTTAAAGATCGACACGGTTCGCATGGCAGATATTAACAAGACCCCCGACATGCGAACGAGGGCTTATTTGAAGGAGTGGTGCGCGGAAGTTAAGATTAACTTTGTGATGCCGACTTTAACTGCGACTGATGTGTTTACGTTGTTGCAGAACGCGGGAACGATCATTGGTTTGGGAGATTTTCGTCAGGAAAAGGGTCGAGGAGCATATGGGTGCTTTACCGTGACTGGCGAGGGTTTGCCAAATTGGAAAGATCACAAGGACGATTGGAAGCGCATTACGAAGAATGCGATGGAAGAGCAGAAGTATGCGATGGATTATCCCGAACATGCTGATGATATGACAGCGGATTTGATGGGCTTTTTGGAAGAAGAACGCGCCCGTAGAATGGTAGCATAGGAGGTGCGCTTGGCAAGCATTACAGGTGGGCATTGCCTATGTCCATCTGATCGACAAGGTAAGGCGGTTAACATGCGGCGGGGTTCGGCGGGGTATGGTCCGTTATGGTTCGATAAGTTCTGGCGGTCTTGTTTAGGCTTGGAGCGATGTGGACGGTATGTTCCGGTTCGGTGGGTTCTGGCGGTTTCGGATAGGCTGGGATTGGCTTCGTGCGGTTCGGTTCGTTATGGCGGTCTTGGTTCGGCTTGGCGTGTTTGGTTCGGGTCCGGCTGTTCTTGGTGACATTTGTTGCGGCGAACACGGTGGGAGATCATGCGGATTTCCCACCAATTTAAATTAAATTGGAGAGTAAAATGGAAGATAGAATTGATTCAGTTTGGAATAAAGATGAACGTCAGGAGATAGTTGATAACTATCTCGCTGAAACTGGTCGTAATATGTTTAAGGTAGATGAGTTTACAGATTGGTTAAAGGGCAAGCCCGAACATAGGTGTTATGATAGGTTTTTTGGTTCGGGTGATGAAGAGGCCGCGAGACAATATCGCATGGGCTTGGCGCGTCAATTGATTAGTGGTTTGCGTATTCAAGTTCACATTCCACCAGTTGAGCAGGTTGATGTTAGTCAGTTGGCGACAGCGATAAGCTATGAAGCCCCTGCTTTTATCAGTCCTATGTCTAGTCGTAGGACGGGTGGTGGTTATGTGCCATATGATCCAGAAAGCGAAGAATCTCGCTCTGAGTTGCGTAGGCAGGCCGCGGCTGATTTGGCGCGTTGGCTTAATCGTTACCGTGGTTGCATTGAGGCGTATGGCGTTAGTGTTCACCACATTGAGGAAATGTCTACAGTCTTGAGGGGTGAAGAGGAGAAAGCCGCATGAAGATAAGTAAGAAGGATATGGACAAGATGCTTGACGAGGTTTTTCGCAAGGTGTTTGGGAGTGATTGGTGATGGATGAGAAGCCAACATTCCGCTACTTGCTTGACCGCTTAGACGAGGTTCGAACGCAGTCTGATTTAGAAAATATCAAGGACGAGGTTGAGGGGCTTTTGCCCCTTGATCGCTTTGAGGAGGACAAAGGGTTTGACGTTATGACCGCGATTGAGGAGGTTAAGCGTGATTATGTGAGCAGAGCTTTAGAGAAAGCCCCGACACTGTACGAGGCGGCAGATTTGCTCGGTTTAAAGAGCTATCAGGTTCTTGTGAATTGGATGAAGAAGTTGGGGGTGAGCAAGTGATTGAGTTCTTTACTGTGCTTATCATTGATTACAAGCTACAGAACAACGACATGGAAACCCGCATTTGGTTTGAAACTGAGCGCCATTGTCAGAGTGCGTTGAGCAAAGTTGATCCGTTATATAATCACTTGCTCGGCTTGTACGGCAATGACATGATGATGAGGTGTTATGTTACTGAGGAGGCTTCGCATGATTTGGTTAGACCAAAACTTAGACCGAAGGATTTGAAATGAGTCTTGATCCCGAAAAAACGGAGGAGATCATTAGTGATCTTCTTCAAAAACTACCGGAAAAGTTTTCTTTAGCTGACTCGCGCAACTTGGTTTGCGAACTTTTATTCGGGTTAGGCATAAGCCCAGATGATTTACCGATTTTTCTCCTTCTGGTTGTTGATGCTTACATGGGTGATCGGGCAGTTGATCGAATGAAGGAAAGGTGATATAACCCGAATAAGTTTATTCGGAGAAATGAAATGGCTACGCTTTCACCTTTCGCAGATAGTTTTAGGCAAGACCTTTCAAGCGCCCAATCTCGTAACGACAGTAATTTTATGGGTGGGCTTGGCTCCATGCTCCAGAAGTACCGAGAGCAATTGGGTGGCGGTCAGGCTTCTCAACCCCGACCCGCTAATCCGTTTTTAAATCAGCTTGGTCAAATGCCTTTGACTCAAGGCCCGACAGCCTCTCGCCCTGCACAAGTTTTAGCTCAACCCGCTAATCCTTTTGAGGGTAACGAGCAGTATCAGGCGTTGATGGAATATCAGAAATCTATGGCTCCTCAACAAGAACAGCTTGATCGTTTGAACGAGTTACGCACTGCGTTTGAAGGCACTGGTGGATACAAGGATTATCGTATTCAGCAGATGGAAAAGCAGATGCAACGTATGCAACAGCCCCGAATGGGAATGGGGCTTGGTGGTATGCGCCCGACTGGAATGGGCATGTTTGGCGGGTTTCCGCAACAGCCCCAGCGCAATCCTTACCAGCAGATGCCAGTCCCGCGTGGTGGATATAACCAATATAACCGAGTACCGATGCAGCAGCCAAACTTTATGCAGCAGCCTAACCCGAACAACTATGGGGGTTATGGTATGCAGCAGGCTCCGCAGCAGCAATATCAAATGCCGCAGCCACAATATCAGCCGTATCAAAATCCGTATCAGCAGCAGCAACCGCAGCCGCAACAATTCGGTGGTTATGGAATGGGTCAAAGCATGGGTGGATATGGCGGTTACGGCGGTATGTCGAACCCGTATCAGCCACAGCAATATGGTCAACAAAGCATGGGTCAACCCCAACAATTCGCTAGTTTTTACTAAATCTTTTTGTTAAAGGTTTTGCGCGGATGACTTTATATTAACAATCGCTAACACGGGTATGGTTTTTGTTGGTTCGTGCTACCAAATTGCGCCACAGTTTAACTGTCACGGTCATCCGCACGATAGCTTAACCTACAGTAAGTTTGCAAACTTCGCACTCATGCACGACCTTGCTGTTTTCTAGTTGTGTTTCTTTAAGTGGTAAAGCGCACTTAGGGCAGAGATTTTTTTCAAGTCTCTTTTGAAACATACCTTCTTCTTGTAGCTCAATCAGATTCATGTCTAGGAAGCCTATATCTTTTTTTAATTCCCCGTAGTTTATCTACAGTTATAGACATTATGTCAGCCGCGTCTTTTAATGATAGCTCTTTTTTCAGTAGCTTGTCTAACATTTCCGCGTCTTTGGACAGTGGCATTTTAGGCCGTCCACCTAGCTTTCCGTTGATTTTATTTAGTTCGTCTCGCTTTACTCTCTTATGTGCAAGCTCAAGTTTGGGGTTTATAGCCTTATCTATGATGTTTTGCTTTTCCCAACGCTCTTTATAGAGTTCTTCATACATCCGATAATCCATTAACTTTCCTTTCTAGTATTTCAAAAAGGGCCTCAATCTCCTCCATTCTTTGAAGAACGGGGCTATTGTGACCCTTTTTAGCTTCTAGTTTTGCAGTGCTTATGCACCGCTTTATTCTTTCAAATACAACAACGGTATCTACGTCCATCTTGCATCACCCTTGAGGATCACTGCGTCCCCGACGATACCTGTGCCACATAGCTCAGTTGCTTCTTCATTGAAGGGCAGACCTTTTAGCAGTCCCTCTTCATTAACGAGGATTTGAATGTCAGGATTTGTTGGTGATCGAACCATCTCGACCATACCTCCAACCATTTCCTGCGCCGCCTCCAGCGTTGGTTGCTTGTGTTCAAACGTTGTAATCATAACAATCTCCTTTACTAGAACTTGGTATATGTACCATATACTCCCACGACAATCAAGAAAAAAGTTAACCGGGGAGGCCCGGCAGTTAACTTATTAACCCGAACAAATCGTCGGCTTATATGTTATCCCGGCCCGTTTCTCTTTCATATTCGCCACGAGATAGTGGCCCATCCATAGTTCCCAGCCACTTTTCAGACCCGCCTGCCGTCATTGTGTACTTACGAATCAGCCCAGCTTCGCAAGCATCCGTTACTGCGGATTTAATTGTTGACTCTCTGCCTGCGCCTTTCAGGTATATTGCGCATGGCTCTGGAGAACTTGATTCATGGATAGCGGCGTATATGCCATCATGCACACCGCCTTGAGATACTGCGCGTCCTTCGTTTTCTCTCATGCGAACGAAATCAACAATGTGCGTCATGCGTTGACGGACAGTATGGGACAGCGCGAGCGATCTAATATCGACGGAGCGATCTTCTAAAAGACCAGTGTTCGGGTTACGAATGAAGTGTCGTATGTCACGATTGGCTGGCCCGTTTGATTTTACGACAGCGCCATCGAACACACCGTTTCTTGTGTACTCTATGCCCAAATCTTTACACCGCTGCTTGCCTGTTGTTTCGTCAACAGACCAAACAGAGAAGGCACAACGCACGCCATCAACAATAGCGGATGTACCCCGAATGAGGTTACGAGCTTGCTCAGGTGTTTTAACTGGATCGTTGTCTTTGATCTTCGCCATGTGGTGATTGACCATGACTGTTGCGCCTGTTTCGGTTGCCATTTGCGCCAACAGACCCATGAATGCGGCTCCTGCCGCGGGATCAGCGTTTACATCTGCGTGAACAAACGATGCCATAGGGTCAATGATAATTAGCTTTAGGTTCGATAGCTCAAGCATTTGCTCATAGATGCGCTCGAACTCTGCGCCCATCAGGTAGCTACTGTCGAACTTCTGCATGATTGGGAACACGCCGCCGAGGTTAGGCAATGGCAAGATGCGCAGTTGGTGATCGTAATGCTCGCGGTATTTCTGTGGATCAAGACGCGAGATACGTCTGTGCATTTCGTCTTTATCGTCTTCCGCTGTGATTAGAATAACATCGCCATGCTCTGCCACGAGGCCACCGAATGCGCTTTGCATAGATGCGCCCGATGCGACTTTCATTGCCAAATCCAGTGTCATCATGCCTTTGCCGCTATCGCCTGCCGCGGCAAACACCGCGGGAACTCCGAGCGGAATGGTGTCACCCACCAAGAAATGTTGCTGAGGTGGTGATCCGACAAAGTATTTGTCGATCAACAGGCTTTCGTCTAGCAGGGAGATTGGCTTTTTGACTTTGCTCTTCTGTGACTTGATGAACTTATCAATGTCAAAGCCCTCATCAATAGCGTCTGCGGCGTCCCACTTTTCTTCTTTTGTCGCAGGAATTTGCAGAGTTAGTGTGCTTTTCGCACCCGCTTCTTTGGCTTGTGCTTCTACAATCCGAGCTAATTTCTTGCCTGCCTCATCGTTATCAGGCCATAAGACCAAATCTTTGTTGCGCAGTTGCGTGAAGTCAAACTTACTGGCTGTGTTTTCAGACAGCATACCTGCACCACCGATGGTACAAGTCGCTGTATATCCTAGCTGTGTTAGAGCATCCGCGCACTTTTCGCCTTCGACCCAGATAACTGTGTTCGCACTTAAAACGTTCGGGATATTGTATAATGGTCTGGGTTCAGGAATACCTTGGCGACCATCCATGAACTGACGGAATTGTTTCTTTGGTTTGCCAGCACTATCCCGAACAATTTCTCCAGTTGCATCCCGGTCAAAGTATTTTCTAACTGTTACGAGAACCACGCCATCAGCATCAGTGTATGAATATTCGTCTTCGAACGGTGTACTGGGACTGATTGTACGCTTTTGTTCGGGTTCTGGCTGCACTGCTGGGGGCGGAGGAGTCGCCAATACGGAAAAGTTAACTGGATTGTTCGGCTTAACAATGTTTTCTGGCGGAGCAACGTAGTCTGCTGAGATGTAATCTTTGAAGTAATCCACGCATTCAGATAGGGAATACCCGCGTGCTTCTTTAAATACCTTACAAATGCCCCCGATGCCATCACCTGATTCGAAATCTTTGCCTGTCAGGAACCAAGGACTGCTAGTATCAATGTTTATGCGCAGTGATTGCCCTGCTTCGCCTTGCAATGATCCGATGAAAAACTCTTTGCCACGCTGTACCCCTTGAGGAAACGTTTCGATTAGTGCGCTCAATTGGACACTACGGGGAACTTCTCTTGAAATTCTCTCTGTTACCTCTCTGGGCGTCTTGCCAAAATTTAAAACATTCATTATCTTGTCCCTATCCACAACTTTACTACTAAATATGGGATGCCGCCGACCAAGCGCGTCCCATATTTTTTACCCATTCCAGCAAGTTTCACGAAATTCGCAGAACTTGCACAGGAAGAAATCTTTACTTTGAGCGATACGAGGTAGAATGTCACCAGCTTTTGATGCCGTCAAGATATTCACCGCCCTGTCGCTTGCTTCTTGAGCCAAAGCCTTATTGTACGGCACTAGCTCATAATACACTTCTGAGGTGTTTTTATTAATTACTGTAAACAACGCAGGGTTTTCGGTTAGCTCCATATATGTCTGGTACAACGCTAACTGAGTTGCGTATGTTTTGTTCGCCTTTTCTACACCGTGACGCACAAAGCCTTTAAACTTGCTGTCATTAGCTGACTTGCATTCCCACAGTGCGGGGTAGCCCATATCGACATCACCACCACAGATCACGCCATCTATGTGACCGCGTATCTCACCATCTGCGATTGAGAACCCGAACTGGCCTCCATCCTTATCTTCCGTTCTTAGATCGAAACCAGCGTCTTTCAGCCACTTTGCGGCGTAATCCTCAATCTCATGCCCGAACTGAAAGATGCGCAGTGTCTTGGCGCTAAACGCTTTGTCAGGGTCTATTGGGTAGTTGAGGTATCTGTATTGTATTTTGCGCGAGCATTCATCGCCAATACTGGACGCACCAATGTATTTTCTGCGCTCCCTCTTTGTTTCGTTAGAAACGATAGCCTTGTCCACGGCTTCCTTGATGCTTTCTGCTACATGATCCACCCTAGAATGGGATTGAAGTAGAGGGCCAAGTGCCTGTTGACTTAAAGTAAGTGTCTTCGAGGGTTCCAATTTCAATCTCCGCTGCTAGTTTTTGTGATTCTTGTATTCCAAATATCAATGTTTGGACTTGTTCTTCGGTGAGGTCACAAAACCTTTTATCCCACCCGAACTTACCGAGTATATGTGCCAACTCCTTCATGGGCTTTGGCGCTGTTGTTACGTCATTCAATGTATTGTCTCCTCTTCTTCGATTGAAAATAAATCTATAACTTTATTTATCTGGTTTGGGTCAAGCTCATTATTTCTGAAGCCCAAATTGAGAACTTCTTCGCCGTGAACCATAATGCTTGCGCTCCCAAACATGACCGTATTATCTGCCTCTTCGATCCTGTCGTTGATGATCTCATTAGCCACAGACTGAACTTCCTGCATGTCGTTGCTGTTTTTTACCCAACACACAATTTCGGACTCAGAGCTTTCTACTTTGCCCTGATCAGTCTCAACCATAAAAAGATACATTTCGAATCTTGGCATTAACTTTCCTTATTAGACAATTCGTTGCCACACGCCAAGTAGCCACAGCCGTCAATCCAATTATCTGTATTTTGAGGGTTGGATTTTATGCGAGCAATTTTAAGCATAGCCATCATAGCCCCTACGTCATGCGGCTTGATTAGCGTGTCCAGATAAATTGACCAGAGATTTGCTATGGTTGTCAGGTTTGATTCCATATCACCATGTGTTGCGGCGCGGTCTTTGGTGACATATTCTTTAGCTGTGTCTAATGTTTCAGACCTTTCCATAGTCTTCTCCCGTTATCTTTTTCCAGTTATCTGCGATCAGTCTATCAATTTGTGTGCGATTAAAATAGTACCCTAAACAACATGCGGCTTTGTACTTAGTCCACGAGAAATCCATCTCGCTTACTTGCACACCATTGTTACGCAAAAGCTGTTTTTGCTTTGGTGTTGCCGCTTGGTTTAACCACCGCTTTGATTTGTTCGCGGCAGTGCTGTCTTCGATCTCTCTTAGGAAATCATCTGCCGCTGACATAGCTTGCACCTTTTCACCGATGGAAACGATCCTAGCACGCCCATTCTGCGCCTTTACGATAGCAACCCAGTAATTTCCTATCTTGCCTACCATAGAGAAGCCATTGAAGCCTGTAGCCATCATCACAGTGCCTGTGCCATACGGATCAATCCACATGAAAGGCGACAGTTGCATGAGGTCATACTCAGTCATTACGAAGTCGATTAGCTCGCTCTTCTCGCGTAACTCGAACACATGTTCGCATATCGGACAGGTTCTCGTATTGGATGCGACTTCGCTTTCGCATTCTGGACACACTTTTGTTGGTGCGTCACCGCCTGCGTTTTTCTCTGCGCCGTCTAAGTTTGCTGTTTCGTCCAGTGCGCCATGCGTAATGATGGACGTACCGAAATCCATAACGATGCAATCTGTTTTGATTGTGTCTGGATAAATCTCAGGATCGACGATGCGCAGTCCACGACCAATCATCTGCACCATTGTACCCTTTTGTGAGCATGGGCGCGTAAGAACCACACACGCCACAGGTGGAGCGTCGAATCCTTCTGTTAGAACCATGACGTTTACCACAACTTGCAGATCACCGAACTCCAGATCGTGAAGCATTTCAGCGCGATCTTCTTTAGGTGTTTCGCCCGTTACGAAGTCAGCGCGAATACCAGCGCGTAAGAATGCTTCGCAAACATGTTCGGCATGTAGAACGGTTGAACAAAACACGACAGTCTTTCTGTCGACTGCTTTGTCTTTCCATTCATCCACAATGCGTTCGTTGATCACACTGCGATCCATAATCGCGGCGACCTCTTCCATGTCATATTCTTTGCCGCGCTTTGTGACCCTATCAAGTTGATCACCCACGCCCAAATCAATCACATAGCTTTTAGGGCGAACAAGAAAGCCTTCGCGGATTAGGGTTGCCAACTCGATTTGGTGTGCGCAGTTGTTGAATACTCCGCGCAATCCTTTGCCATCACCGCGATTTGGTGTAGCTGTAAAGCCCACAATCTCTGCGTTTTCGTTGTCTTTGAGAACTGCGTCGATTACCTTGGTGTATGTTGGAGCCGCGGCATGGTGGCCTTCGTCAATCACAACCATATCGAATAAGGGTCTGTCTCTAAGGTTACGATCACGAGACATCGTTTGAACCATAGAAAATACTGCATCACCTTCCCAGTGCTTGACTGTGCCGTTGACGATGCTTGTAGAGATTAAAGGGTTTACGCGCTCGAACTTCTCTTTGTTCTGGGAAACCAATTCGTCTCTGTGCTGTAGGACAAGAACGCGCTTGCCCTTTTTGTGCCGTTTGCCAACTAGCGCGGATAACATGATTGTTTTCCCTGCGCCTGTCGGTGCTACGATTAATGTGTTGTTGTGCTTGTCCAACGCTTTACAAGCGTCAGATACAGCAACCTCCTGATAAGGTCTGAGTAACATATTTATACCTATTTGCTAGAATAGTAAGTTGGGGGGTTCGCGGCCCACGGCCCCCCTATCCGTGGTCTAGCAGGCGCGGAATGGCCCTGCCGCTAGATTATTTCTGCGCCCAAGAAGGAACTGCACCGCTTGATTGTGCAGTAGCTTGTGGTGCGGCAACATTAGATGCAACGGATGTTTGCTGCATTGGGATGCTACCTTGAGGCAGAAAATCATTACTGTTCGGCGTGATTGCGGCTAACAACTGGTTGCTGTCTTTATAGCCGTTCGTGCCTTTCTTGATGCCTACTTTGGCACAAATCTCCATGCCACTCAAGTCCATCATACCGCTGATGTTGCGGTTTTGCTGTGCTTGTGGCGACATATCTGCGGGATCAATACCGCGTGCGCTTTCAACAATCGACTTGAGCGTCCGTAGCCCAATCTCTTTTGCAAGAGGCATACCGCTTTGGCCTAGCTTGTCACCATCGACAAATACGCTGTGCCAGAACTTGCGGCGATCATACTCGCCACCGATGATTGTGAACTCAAGGTTCATCCACTTAGCCGATGTGCTTTGTGATTTCTTGAACCATGCGCCCTGACCGAACTCAGGGATTTCGATGTCTCCCATTTGAACAAGGATCACGGCACGAACGATTGTTCCGTTCGGGATCAGTGTGAACTCTTGGTTCTGTGGGTTTTCATCTACGGGTACATTATTAAAATTTAACATTATGCTTCTCCTTCGCTAGAAGTCTGAGTTGATGGATCGACAAACGTAAGATCGTTGTCGGTTAATGGTGAGCCAGTATTCATCTTTTCAATCAATTTTCCAAGATGCGGCTCTTCAAGAGTGTCTAGTCTTCCAGAACGGTCTTTGGCTGGATAGCCCCATTCGTTAAGAGGTTGACACACAAACGCCCTGTATTGCCCATGATCACCTGACAGAATAGCCATAGTGATAACTTCATCAACAATTCCGGGCAATTCCCTGCCAGTTTTTGCGCCTTCGATTTGAAGGTTATATTGCTTGCGACCATAATCGTCTGTGACTTCATCCAAGATGCCAACAAAGATCACGTTCTTTGATCGGATGTGTTGGATGTGAGTGAGCCACGACATCATTTCGCGCCCGTGCATTCCATAGACTGCGCGAGTATCGACCTTACCAGACCGCTCAGAACGCGCTTCTGGTTGCTGTAAGCACCACTGGAAGCACAAACGCCCTGCCACGGTGATAGAGTCCACAAACAACGTATCGTACTTCTGCCACACCTCTGAGGTATCGCCATACATCTGAGCCACATAATCATAATGCGACTGACTATATGGTTGATCGTCAGAGAGTGATGGGTTTGCACCGCCTAAGAAGCACGCGAGGTCACGGCATTCCATCCATGTTCGAGGACGAACAACGTCAATAGGATGTCCTTCGATAGCGGCATCGCCTGCCTCCAAGTCCATAAACAACGTTGTTGACGGGTTGAGGGTTCGAGCAAGTGTGGTTTTACCCACACCGCTCTGACCACACACCACAATCTTATGACCTTTTTTCTCAGCCATACGCTGATCTGCTGTAATGATTTGTAGAGTCATTGCTCTAACTCCTCTACTTTGACTGTTCCCACTTGAACAGTGCGACACTCTTCAAGCTCTTCCTTAATTGCAGGAGGAGCCGCTGTGAATTTACGCTCTTCTACGGCGAACGTCAGCTTGCCGTAATGTTTGGCGTTCTCTGGCGACATGTTGTTTAACGTGTCACGCAGTTTGTCCTGATCCCATGTGACCTTCTTGCCCACAGTGACCTTTAGCCTTTGGTTGCCTTCTGCGATTTGCGCAGTGCCAAAGTCCTTGCCATGCGAACGCAAAATGTCTCGCGCTACTGGCAAAAATGTATCTGATAGTTGTTCTTCAACGTCTTTGAGTTCAAGGCGCATCTCACTGATAACGTGCTTGAGTTCGTCTCGACGCTCGAATAGCTCACGACTGTTCATGTCCATTCCTTTCCGCTTTGAGTTACTAGAGTCCCAACTATAACCATATGGTGTGGGTTGGTGTCAAGAACTTTTTTTAGAAAGAAATATCTCAATGCCAAGACAAGCCTTCATGAGCTTCTTTTTCAGCTTAAACTCAGGCGTTTCAACGCCCTTGGCGTCTTCGACAATTTCATGCCACACGCCGTCTTTGTCTTCGCGCTTGTAGCGGAAGTCAGCAATGTATGCACATATCTTTTGGTCATTAACGATTAGGTTGTAACGAACTTGTAACTCAAGGTCTTTGACCGTTCCTGCTCGTTCGAGTGACTTTATATATAGATACCGCTCCGATTCCCATTTCGAATCAAACTTAATGCCTTGCACAGTTACCTTTTTGTTTCCGTATTTGGGTCTTGACCCACGCCGCTTGGGATTATATACAGGTGAAAAGGTCATTTATGGGAAGGAGACTCCAATGCCAAACCCCGGAAAATATAAATCCGTAGGTGTTTCTATAGACGCTTACGACAAACTGGTTGCCATCGCGGATCATGAGGATCGTGCAATAGGACGACAGCTTGCACGCATGATCGAAGAAACATACGAAAACATCAATCGTAATGTCAAGTCTTCCTACACGCTGCCTGCTAGTTCAGGAATTGGTGGTCTGGCTTCTGTTATCGAAGACTAGAGTAAGCCAGCGTTACCCAAGCCACCTAGTAGTGTCGAGGCCACTGCTGGGTTTTCTCGCGCTCTTTCTCTAAGTGTTTGATTCGCGGCTGCTACAGAGGGCATTTCAGAAACTGGTTCAACACTTGGAACCGGAACACTTGTTCGGTTTACACGAGGTGCTGCCGGGGACCTTCGATCAGATTGAAGTTGATTTTTAAAATCATTTGCTATTTCAGAAGCTCCTGATTTCATTGAGCTATAAGTATCTACAATCTCTCTAGTGCCTTGTTGTTTGGCAAAAGACGCAGAAGTATCATTCAAAACTTTTAAAAATACTTGCATTTTGCCAGCTTTAGTTTTTTCTTTTGCTGCTTCTTTTCCGTACCTAGCCGCAAAAGATGTATAGAATGGCCCAGTTGATAGAAATCTTCCGACCATACTAAGCCGAGCAAGTGTTCCTATATTTTCTAATGGATTGGCTGCAATGTTCGCGGCAACAAGATCACCGCCTTCAGCCGATGACCCTAAAACTTTCATGTTTCTTCCGAATAGTGCTATAGAATCAGCTTCGGCTTCAGGAAATAAAGCTCTTAATTTGCCAGACTTTTCAGCTTTTATTAAGCGGTCAGATAAAAGTCTAAATGCTTTTTTGTCTGTCATAAATGTATGCTCGAAATCTCCAATTAGATTTTGCATGTAGTATGACTGTAGTTCGGCTAGTTCATCTGGCTTGTTTTGAAAAAACTTTGACAATTTAGTAATGTCATTACCTTTTACAGATGGACTTGCTAATAAATCTGCCGCTTCTTCTGGCATTAATGACCCAGCGCGAAGTTTCCTAGCAATAGCTGCTTTGTCAAACTGGGCCTTTTCCTGCATCGCGTCTTTAATATTACGAAGCAAATCAACGCCAGTTTCATTTCCACCCGCATTTAAATAATCATCTATAACGCTTTGATCTACGCGAGTTAAGGACAAAGAGTCCATTTGATCTGCAAGCTTTCGAACTTCAGATACTTTAGAGCCGAACAATTCTTCGGCTGTTCCACCTAAATCTTCTAGTTTTTGCTTGAACTTGCTACCACTAAACTTTTTAGAGCTATCCAAAGTTGACCCTGATTCACGCATCGTTTTGCGCAACCACTCAGCCGCAGAACGCTCTCGTAAAGTATCAAAAGCGTCTCGTCCTAAATTTTTTTCTAAAACCTCTTTTGCGTCTTTAAGAAGTTTTGGATTATCGTTTTGTATAAAACGACCATAAGCACCTTTAGGGTTTAATTCTTTTTCGCCTTTGACGACACTTTGTAAACTTTTTATACTTGCAGCATCCGAAACTTTTTCAAAACTGTTCATGCCCTCCTTAAAAAAGCTACGAAGTTTTGGTATTTCCTTAGCTACATTTCTAAAAAGTTTCTTATCCGCTGCTGTTAAGTCGGAAGCAGCTTTTCGATTCATAGCGTTGTTAACAGATTTGGGGGATATGAAGTCATCTAGCTTGTTAAGGAACTTATCCTTCATAATTTTAACGCTGTCAGAGCCGTAGTTGCCCATCCAAGTGTCATTAAGATTTTTTCGAGCTTTATAAACTTGCGTGAATGAAGCATCATCAGGCAACTTCATTAACTCATCTACAGCTTCACGAGATTTTCCCAAATTGCCAGAACGAGCCGCTATTAGTCTATCAAGCTCCAATTTGGCGTCAGCTTTCAATCCGCGAGTGTTGAAAAGCGCAGTATCTCCAACAGCACTATTTGTGAGGTTTTCGAGGTTAGCAAACTTTTCTTTTACCTTGTCATCAAAAGCCTTATATGCGCCAACAAAAGCGTTTTGTATGTCAGCATTTAACAACTCGTCCTTATTCGCGGCCTTACCTATCTGAACAGCAATGTCATCCATGTGCTTAATCAAGTTAGTCATTGTGCTTTTTTCTGCCTGCAAGAGAGCAGTGTCTCCTGATTCCACAGCATTCGTTAAGATTGCAGCCGTAGCATCAATGTCAACACCGCCATCAGCGCCATAAGCACGCAGCTTTCCCAAGTCCTGCATGATTTGTTCGTGATTTTGTCGTAACCGCGCTGACGTACCAAGAGCTTTTTCAGACATAGCCTGTTGTCTGGCTACAATAGAATTTGCGCCCATAGCCGATAGTGACGGTTTATAATTTGAGTCTATAGCCTCTGCGACTTCTTTTTGAGTTTCAGGGGCGAGCTTACTTCCCGCTCTTCCACGACCTGTAACCGCTCCAAAAGATTTGCCAACTAGACCAAATATACCTTCACCAGCCCCTGCGATAGCGGCTTCGATTAGCGCATCTTTACCAACCTCACCAAGTGTTTGCTCTTGGGTCCCCCGTAAGGTTTCAACGCCTTCTTCTAATAATTTTCCGCTACCAGAACCTATTGCAGCACCTATTGCAGCACCTAAAATTGGAATAGGAATCGCGGCTTGTCCAGCTATTGCGCCACCGATACCACCTACTATCTCCTCACCCGCAGCGCCCACAAAGTCTTGCAAGTCAGACAGGCTAAATCCACTTTCGTCAATCATGATAGGCTTGTCAGTTTCTATGCCAAGCAAAAGTGCGCCTTTTGGAGTAATCGCTAAATTTCCACGATTATCTCTAGTATAGTCACCTTCCCTAAAACCAAAGCGACCAAGGACTTTTTCTTCTTCTCCAGAAGTTTCAGCGCCAGCAAGTTGTCGCCTTAGCTTGTTGTTCGTAATGCCAGTTTCTGTATCAAACTCTTGACCTGATTGAGATCGTTCAATCCGAGACTTACGTTCTGGTCTTTCACTCATAACAATTCTTTGTATTTTGCTCTTTTCGATAGCTGTAGGTGAGTCTCCTGCAATCTGAAACCTCATGACCCCACTATCTGTTTGAACTGAAACAGAACCCATAATTACTAGCCCCTTATATCGTAGTCTTTTATTTTAACGCCATTATCGTCAACAGATTCAGTAAAGTTAATGTAGTTCACATCTCCAAAACTTTTGTCAAACATTTTCAAAACTTCGGCATATTGGTACTCGCCTTCTTCATTACCCCTATATTGACGGCGATCCAAAAATGTATCCACGATAGGGTCTAATGTTTGTTGCGACGATTTAAATAATTCTTGCATTGTCTGAACAGACATTACAGCTTTGTCTATATCTCCAAATGTCTCAAAGTTTCCTAACGCCGCTTTAATATCACTAACGTCAACATTGGAAATGCCGTTCCCTGTTTCTTGAGTAAGGAACTTTTTAAATCTAGCTAAAACGCTTCTTTGCAAGACTTCAATTTGCGAAGGTATGCTAACTTCGTCACCACTTGGATAGCTCAAATCCATACCCATAGAGTTTCCAACTTCTATAAGTCGAGATAGTATTTTTGTTCCTGCTGTGCCGCCAAAGCTATCTGATCCAAGGTCTTTCATATCCAGAAGAAGACCCTCCATTTCCTGAAGCGTATCCATTCCTTGAGCGGTTTTTTTGTAGGCACTTGCCACTTCTCTTGAATCTATAAGGGGATCAGACCAAACCGTTCTGCTTCCAAACTCTGTGTCTTGACCTCTACCTAATTTTATTTCTTGAGCACCAATTCTTAAAGATTGCTGTTCTGTGTTTTTTAAGGCTTCAGTAAGTTTACTACCGCCCTCCAACTGAGCTTCCAGTATCTTCAATCTACGCTCATTAGCGTAATCTAAGTCTTTTAAATAAAGCTCTTTCTTTAATGCTCTATTAGATGCCTCGATTGCTTTGGACGCGTCTTCATCAGATTTTATCTGTTGCAGCGCATATTTCCCTGCTGAAATTCTAGCAGCTTTAGCGTCTGCTGTCGCCTTATCCAAGGCAGGTAATGCTGATTCCCCAGCAGAGGCTACAGATTGTAGCATTTTCCCGACATTAAATCCTTTGCCAGCTTTATTTTGCATCAATGCAAGTCCAAAAGCCATAAGCGCACGGCTTTTATCTACTTTACCACTTGCGTCTATTCCGGTGGCCTCTTCAAATTCTTTTTTGTAACGCTCCAAAGCATCAGATTTTGATTCTTTTTGAGGAGGAGTTTCTCCTAAAGCACTTTCCCTGTCTTTCATCGCCGCAGCAAAAGCATCATTTAAATTTTCACTTGTAAGGCTTTCCCCGTAAGATTCTTCTAAAGATTTTACAAGAACGGGGTCTATGGAGCTAAGGATTTTTTGGTTAGCGGAAGATGCACCGTCCATGTAAGCTTTCCGCTCACCGGGCTTTTCTACAACTGTTCCGCGCCCACCGCCTGTTATTTCTTTTAAAATTTCTTCTATTCCGTCAGTTGATTCCTCGACAGACGTTTCAGCAGCTTGTGTCTCTGTATTGTCTAGGGAGGAAAGTATGCTACCTATTTCATCAAGTGCTGAGGGCTGGAATACTGCCTCTTCGCCTAAAGCCTCACGAGCCGCTATGTCGCTTTCAGCGGCTTGCTTTTCAAGCAAAGCCTTTTGATTTAAGTTTCCAATCGGGTCTGTCTTAAAGGCATTGTCTTGTATCTCTCTGCGAGCCTTTTCTAAAGAAGATATTTCTTCAGCCCTGCTTTGAGCGGGACTAAATCGAACACCACTAGGAGAAACTAATTGCCCCCCGCCTCCAAAAAACCCACGGTCGTCTTGCACTAATCCCTCGATTAAAACATTTAAATCATCAGAACCAGATGTTTGATCCATGTATTGTTCTAAAAGATCATCAGGCAATAAGCCACTTTCAGCAAGCTCCATAAACGTAGCCATTCTTCCGCCTGCCCCAAAGCCTCCATCGTAAGCGGGGATGTTTATCATAGTACCTGCGGCCTCTGGGCCTTCACCCGCAAAAAGACTTTTGAGTTCAGCCCCTAAACCTTTGTTGTCAGGATTGTTGGCATAATTTTCGTATGCTTGTTTTTGTCTTTCTAATGGGTTCAGAAGAGCCATGATTTACCTCTTTATTGTGCGCCTTGGTAGGTAGCATACATGCCTACACCTTGAAGGAATGGGTTGGGGGCTTGTGACGGTTGTTGTGTATAAGCACCGTACATTGAAGCGGATGGAGCGCCAGTCAGGAAGTTCTGAGCGTAGCTGTAAGGCGCAAGAACTTCTTGAGTGTATCCAAGCTGGTTCTGACGTTCGAACTCTTTAGCCTGTTGATCGTACTCGCGCTGTTTACCACCAATGCCGTACATGTAGTTAAGATCAGCGGGAGCCATGCCAGCGTAGGCAGTACCAATGTCAGCGGAAGTTCCAGCCAACGCGCCGTAGCCCTTACCGATATTAGCCTCTGCCGTACCGAGATTGCCAACTGCCGATCCTAAACCACCAGTTAAACGACCTGCTTCAAGGTTGCGTTTGTTTTCGTCCTCTTTCGCACGAGCTTGCGCTTCTGCGCTTGATAGACCCATGCTACGATACATGTCAGCCGCTTTTAACATACGACCTTCAGCGTCTTGGAATGCGCTTCCTTCAGCAGTAAGTTGTGATCCAGCTAATGAGCCAAGAGCCGTCCCAGCAGTTTGTTGACGCTTTTCGCCAGACTCAAATGCGCTTTGACGGGCGTTCTCAACTGCCTGAGCAACTGAACTTTCAAGCTGCGCACCTGTAAGGCCACGCGCCTTGCCATCTTCAAACGCTTTTTGCCTTGCGCTGTTGATCATTTGTTCGGCATTTATGGTGCGTGATGCACCTGACTCGAATGCTTTTTGACGAAGTTGCTCTTCAGTTTGTGAAAGTCCAGCAGACGTTCCAGCCGCAGCTAATCCACGCTGTGCCGCATCTTCATACGCTTTTTGCTCAATGGTTGTACCACGAGCGCCTAGCTCACCTGTCAAGCCAGATGCTTGCAATGCACGCTTGCGAGCCGATTCGTCAGTTGCCATCGCACTTGCCAACGCTTTGTCGTATCCTTGCGACATCAAGTTGGCTACTGTGTTTTGTTTTGTTTCTTCGATTGCACGAGCAGTCTCTGCGGCTTGTACGCCTGCACGAGAGCCTCCAAATGCGCCTGCGCTTATTGCTTTTGCTGTGTCACCTTGACGGCGTTTTGCGCCCTCACGGGTAATTCTATCCATTGCCGCATCAACGACTTGAGCCTTGTAAGGGTCCATAAACGCTTGTGTTGCGGAAGCTGGATCAAAAGCCCCTAAACCTTGTTCTGCTAGTTCAAATGCACGACCCGTGCCACGCTCGAACGCTTCACGCGCCCCAAACTCACCTTCGCCAGCCTTTTTCAAAGCGTCACGAGCTTCGCCTAATCCACCGCTAAGTTGATAGTCACCTGTGCCTTTGCGAAGACTTGCCTCATCAACACCAAACGTTCCTTGCCCACTGGCTATTCCTGAACGTGCGGCGTCATAAGCTGTTTTATCTACGCCAAACACATCACGACCACCTTCGATAGATGAGCGAGCATCGCCGTATAGAGCATCAGCCCTTGCTTTGGCGTCGAATGCTTGAGTTCCTTGATCCGCACGAGTTTTCGCGCCTGAAAGAGCAGTGTCGTATATGCTTTTTGCGTCTACGCCACCTGTACCAGCATCAATGTAAGTCTGGGCATCTGGAAAGTAATCAGTAAGGGCATCTGCAATAGTACCTGCGCCCGTGTCGAACTGATCAGCGGCATCTGGAAGATAGCGAGCCTTTCCCTCTGCATCCATGAAGTATGTGTTGGCGCGATCCATAAACGCTTGACGCTCTTCAGGAGTGTCAAAGGTTTGGTAAACAGCACTTTGGAGCGGGTCTTCACCAGCTTGAACATAATCAGGAACTTTAAATAAGTCTGGATACGCTTCCGCATCCATAATACCGCCCTGAAGAACGCCGTCTTCATCGGGTACACCGAATATTTGTCCGAGTAACGCCTCATCGTATTCCTGCATATACGCAGGGAGTTGGCGTATGGCTATACTTGTGGTTGGGTCGCTCATTACGCTTTCCTCTCTAGTCGGTCCATCATGCCGTACATTTTATTAATACCGCTATTCAAGTTGCCGTTTCCAGCACCTTTTACCGCACCGCGGGTCATTACAAATTCTCCAGCGGTTAGCATCGCAGGGACATCATCTTTTGTCCCAGAACCCTCGCTAGGCATTATTGCGCCATTTCTTCGTGGATAGTAAGCTGCGCCGCCATCATTAAACTGTGCAGGACCGCCTATGGTCATGCCTTGATCTGGTATTGGCATATTGTCTACGGGTGCATCCGCAACAGGTTCAGTCCCGTAATAAGGCCGACTTGCGAGGAAGTAGTTTTTGCTTCCGTCTTCCATTCCCACTATGTTCTTCATAACCCCATCAGTATCTAGTTGGTCAACTTTACCATCACGGTTAAAGTCGTAGCGGTTCAAGTCATCACCCTCAAAAGGTCTAAGACCAGTTTGGTGTCTGAGCATGTTGGTTACATTACTCATAGTCAGGGGATCATTATCAAAATCACTGAAGTCGTAAGTGTAGTCGTTTCTATCGTAGTTACGTTTGGCTAGTGAGTAAGCAGGGCCACCTTGGTTATAATACTGAGGCTCAACTGCGCCGCCCTTAGCGTATTGAGGAACACGACGATCAGGTAAGGGTCGCGGTTTCAAACTAATTGGGCCTTCTCCAGCGCCACGTTCAAAACGCGCTCTGTTGCCATATGGATCAGGGTCTACGTCTTCGCTGAACAGGCTGTCTAGTAGCTGAGAGCCAAGGCCCATTGCTATAGATTCGCCAAATTTTGTGTTTAGCATTTTACCTATAACGCTATCAGGATTAGTGTCAAAAAACTCGCCAATGCCCATAAGACCTTCAGCACGCTTAGGACTTACAGCATCCTGTAGTTGTTTTTTAGCAAGGTTTTGACCAAAACTTTCAGCGTTGCTTAGTGAGCCAACAGTAGAACTGCCGCCGCTAGTCAATTTGTTTACAATTCCGGGGTCAGCATCTAGCATATTATCCAAAAACGGTACACCTGTACCTCGTCCAGACATAGCCCCAAGTCCACCACCGATTGCGCCACCCAGCAAAGCGTCCCTTAACGAAACATCTTTACCTTGTAATTTTCTAAGTGCAACGTTTCCAATTGCGCCTTGCACCGCAGGGTTCGAAACCAAGTTACCCAAGAATGGAAGGATTTTATCAAAGAAAAACTCTGGCTTTCCAGTTACAGGATTAATGCTATTCTGACCTGAACCCACAACATATCGACGCGGATCAGAGCCTGCATCCTGAAATGCTTTACCCAATCCACGAGCAACTTTTGGATTCTGTCGAAGAACTTCTCTAGGCACAACTGTCTCACCCGGAGTCAGGTGTGCCATGCGTGTATCACCATTTCTTCCGTAGCGTGCCATGTCCTGCATTATACTAACCTCTTATTACTTATCCCAAGTTACCAAATCTTCCTCAAAAATACTAGAGTGTCGATCCAGAAATAGATTCAGGCATAGTAACCTGAACATTTGTACTTCTTTTTTCCGATCCTGTCCAATTTTCGCCGCAATCTGGGCAGTTTCCATTGGGATAGGACGCAATTTCTTCTTTTGTATCTACAACATTTTCACAATTTGCGCAATGAACTGTATCGACGCTCCCAGAAGGACGCCAAGTTGAGCCGTTATCCATAGTAATAATTGTATCAGTCATGATATTGTCACCGTTATTGTACCGACAGAGCCTGTCGCTTGTGAGCCTTGAACGTATGGAGAGTGGGCTACAGGAACCCGCAATTGTCCACCGTGGTTAAAAACAGTGCCGTCCTCCAATCCAGAATCGTCTGTTTGAAGGTTTGTAAACACTGTAAAGGTATTTCGGCCTTCTCCGGGGTTTTGCATATTTTGCAAATACGTCGAATATGACCTTAAAACTTCAGCAAAATACTCTTTGTTGTAGTCGTCAGGGGGTAATGGAAAGAATGGTAAGTTTAGGTTTCTTGACATTAACGTCTCCCGTCAGGTCGAACATCAACGCGAGGAGAACCCAATCTCCAACCCACTCCAGTGTCTTCGCTTTCTATTCTGAACGCAAATGACCTACCTCTAAGCCGAACAAATACCTGTTCTGTAAACTGCTCAACCGGGATACTCGCTGTTTTTACAACTGTGCGAGCGTCAGACGACAGGTAGTTTCCGCCGGGAAAGTTTCTGACTTTTAGGGTCATAGTGGCCTGTGGAGATGGAGCGGTAGAGTTTCTAAACGTCAGATCAGGTATTAGACGGCGCATAAATGCGAACTGATCACCCTCTCCCAAGTCCATTTGGCTACTCTCAATATATGAGGTAATGGCACTCGCAGGAGATGTACTTCCGTCATCAAATCCGATCTCTTGAAAATAAAGATAATGGTCTGTTGAAGCCGCAAGAGGATCGTTGTTAACTCCTCTATCTAGCCAACATGTGCGGTTCATTAGGCCATAATACCAGATTTTCTGGTCATAATTGTAGGTAACATAGCTATCGTTTTCAGTGCTTGATGCAGATGGATAGAACCAAGTAACCTCAGAGAATGCAGTATTTAAGCCAGCCGTCACCTTTTCCAACTGATCATTGTTAATGTTTGTAAAGACATAATCTCGAACTGAACATGGGATACGTTGAACCGCACCACCGTAAGCATAGAACTCTTCTGCGCCCATCCAGTACACGTTATCTTCAACTGCAATAGCCGCTAACGGGCTTGCAATTGTGATATTTTCAGAAATAGCGTTTATGCCAAACGTGAACGGAGGCCCAAGAAACTGCATTGCATGTAGTGATACATCCGTAAACACAAGTATTTGCTGTCTTGTTTCTACGGCTGTAATGATCTTTGACCCTGAACCAATGCGCAAATCACCCGCGGTTGTATCTACAAGGGATTGCCAGTCAAGAATGTTTTCTTGATCAGAAAACCTAATTAACAAGGGGTCTTGCACTCCGGGTTCTAATTCTGAGTCGCACCCAAATGCGATAACATGGCGGTCACGATCAGAAACAAGAACCTGTTTTGCTATTGTAGGAACTTTATTAGCACCCGCTATAGACGCTAACTCAACCGCTCTATTCGCTAATCCGTTTGTTTTGTCCCAATAGAATATATCTCCATCACGAACATTTATTAGAAGGTCTTCACCAAAGTTGTCATGTGACCATATGCGAAGTGTTTGACCAGATGTCGCCAAAGACGCCCCAGAACCCCAAGTCCCACGACTCCAAGTACCAGCGCCCCAACCAGTGCCTACGATTGTTGTATCAAGACCAGTGTTGATCTGGTACGCGCCAACAACAGAGCTACCCCCATTGCCGCTATCTGAGGTTGTTGCGAATACATATGTAGGGTTTAAGCCAGTTGTAGTTGTTATGCTTCCAATTGTGCTTACAGTACGAGCTTCTATTTGATAGCTATTGACGTTTATAATGTGCGTGATTTGGTATTCTTGATTAAGAACATCAGCCGTTATATTGCCACCGAGAGTTGCCGTACCTGAATACGTTACAAAATCATTCTCAAGAGCGCCGTGGTCTGCATCTGTTACAATTAAAGTCGCGCATGTAACGGCTGCGCTAGAAGAGTGAGACGCGGCTACTGTATCGTTGACGCCCCTTACACAACCAGTAAGATTATTGCCTGATACAAGTGCATAGGTAATAATCTCACTACCTATTTTTATTCTTCCAGAAGCAGGAAAGCCACTTGCTGACGTTAATGGGATTGTGTCAGTTACAGCGGTAATGCCAGCACTTAATGTGTTTGCGTTTGCGGAGAACGTAATGTCTCCTGCCGCCGTGGTCACGCGAATAGGCGTTATGTCGTTATATGCACCACCCTCGTTGATATAATACTTGAGGTGAGTTCCTACGCCAAGGAAGTTGGAGCCGTCTAACGCAATCCAAGGGTGCAAAGCGCGACATGTGCCTAGAAATGCGTTTGTAGACTCTTTTATCCAACCACCAATTTTCTCAGGATAACCAAACCTAAACCGAACTTTGTCCATGTCAAACCACCCACCTTCATTCGAGTAAGAAGTGGTTTCACGGTTGATACCGGGACGAAATTGAAGTTTGGTTAGCGGCATCACAAATCTCCTGATGTGAAGATTATACACAATTGTTCAGTTTACGCCAGAGTTAGGTTTAAGCCGAACAATTGTAGAAATCATCAGTTTTTAAAAAATAAGCCGAACAATTTATGTCAGCCAAGCATATATTTTTTTAGTCTTCTCCAATCGGTCATCTAAGCCATGAGTCCCACCGTTCACACGGCGCGTGATTTTTGTGATTACATCATCGTTTACGCCTGTATCTGCAATTTTAAAGAGTCCATTACGCTGAAAAAACCAGTATGCGCTTTCAAATGCGTACTCTGTAGCTACAAGATCAGGGTCTTTCATTACATCTGGCAACCTCATCTCGGATGCAAACTTTCGGTAGTTTGTACGGCCTGTGCATTGTAAAAATCCTCGGCCTCGAAATGCCCAGCCGTCATTTTCTTCAACATTTCCAAGAGCGCCACCCTTTGACCTATGCTCATCCATGTAAACGTAGTTGGCAATTTTTTGAGGATTACGCGCATATTTTGACGCGTCTTCTTTGCCTTGACCAAAATAACGACCAAATACACGATTTAATGCGTCTTCAGAATAGTTAAGATTTTCTTCAGTTAGCTTAAAATATCCGCTCTCGTGCGCAGACTGACCAAGCAAGTGAGCCGCACGCTCTGGCGATAGCTCATAATGCTTGCTAATTGCCTTTGCTGTAGTGGGGCCAAAAGCCCCATCTGGGCTTACTCCACAGCGTTTCTGTAAGGCTTTCATTGCTTTACTCATTTGATTTTCGCTTTCATAAACAAAACTAACCCGTAAATAACGAGTCCAAAAACGGTAGCCACAGCCACATCAACTAGATGTTCTCGCATGTGATATATAAACTCTATACCAGCTTGGACATCCCCCTGACCAGCAACTGTGTTTACTTCCACGTTTTTAGTGCCGTTGAATGTGCCAATGGTTTGCTCCATTTTATCTGCCGCCTATCATGCCGTTATGATCTCGATTTATATACTTTAGATCGTTTTCCATAACAGCCACACGCTGTTTGATACTGTTAATAGCACCAATGGTCGTCATCAGTCCTGCAAGCTCATCCCACAGATCATCAATCTCTTCGAACGCGTGATTTAGTTCAGAAGCGTTAGATTCTACATCTCTCTTGAGGTTTATATTGTCTTCTATAGCCATGCGTGACCCTAACTGGCTTACAGTCTCTTCTAGCCCAGATATGGTTGATGCCTGTTGAGATACCCACCAAACGCCTCCTGCTAATTGAACTGCCATTGCAGCGACTAAAGCTATCGGTAATTTAACATTTTCCATTATTTCCTCTTAAACATTGCGGTTGCTCCGCGTACACCAAAACTCGCTGAAATTGCGATACCTAAACTGTAAAAATACCAATCGGGCGCTTTGGAAAGCTGTTCAAATCCCTTATCAACCCAGCCTTCTGTTCCCGGAATAAATGCTAAAACAAGGGGAATTGACAGGACAATTACGAACCATTCGTCTTTCCAGCTTGATTTAGAACCCTCTGCCATAATGCGTTCCCAGTCGGCAACGCTTGTTTTTTCAGACAATAATATCTGAGCTTTCGCCTTCGCCTCAGTTAGCTTCAACTCTGCGGATGCTGCATTCTTGTCAGCTTTGCCTTGTAACCAAGACCCCGCGAGGTTTGCTACCGGACCTATGAGTGATTGTAACATTACTTAGACTCCTTACCCATCCATATGCCGAACGATCCCGTGAAGGCTCCAGTTACGACTGATATTAGACCCGCCTGTGATACCGATAGGTCAGGTTGAGATAATGCCCACTCTAGGCAACGTATATACATAATGGTTGTCACCAGCATCATCAGACGCGGCAGAACTTTCCACTCGTCAAGTTTTGTTGCCATCACGTTTTCCTTTCTCTAACCACGCTTTTGCTATTCCGCTGTGATGCGTTATTATAACAATTTTTCCAGCTTTGTCACATACAACGTATTTTCCTAGTTTGTTCTTGTATAAAGTCACCCGTTCGCCAGCTTATCTACTCCCCATATCATCGCTACGGTTCCTGCCACAAAAATTGTAACGCCCAACGCCAATGAAACACCCCAGAACAATCTGTCTCTAGCAGCAGCTTGGGCTTCTAAGGCTTCTTTTTGGCGTTTTCTTGCTTCAGCCTGCTCGCGTACAACCAAGTCCCACATGCCCGGTGGTCCATATAAGCGGCAATGGCTGCGAAGGGTTTCCATAGCTTCCTTGTGCGCCATTTTTGCCTGAGCAATGGCAAATCCTTCTTCCTCACTGGAAGTTAGTCTTCCAAGTGGCCCTTTGTGTTTGCCCGATTCCGCAACAGCTATGTCAGCTTCTAGCTTTGCTAATTTTCCAAAATGCGGCATAAGACTGTTTACGTCTTTGCCAGCTTGAACGGCACTACTAATGCCACTAGCTATTTTAGTTACAGCGCCTGCTAAGGCTAAAACTTCTATCATGCTTCACGAAAGCTCCTTGGGCAATAATAATCAGGATCAACGCGATAAACGCGCTTGTTATACATGCCGTCACATTGATAATGACAGGCTTTATAAAACCAGCTTCCGTAGCCGTTCACGAATACATGCCCATATCCTATGAATACAAGCGTGCAAAGCATGTTATCGCTCCATTAAGCGATCTATTTTTTCTTCAAGTCGGTCAAACCGTGCGACAATTTGACTCATAGTTGAAGCACCGTCTAGTTTATTGACGTATTCTTTTGCCATCTCTTCCCTTGTTTTATTCAAGAGAATTTGAACGCGCCCAAGTTCGGCATGTTGGGCTTTTATCCACCAACCTAAACCACCGATTGCAGTGGTTAAGCCTAAGTTTATGAGCGCGTTCATTTCCATTATTGTGCCGCTACCTCTTGAGCTTCTTCAGACTCTTCCAAAGACTTTGCAAGCATATCCATAAAGGCTTGCTTGCCGACAGCGAGTTGATCCAGATTAAATTGGGCAGAACCCATCTTTCGGTCCAAGTCAGCAACGTGGTTAATCATAACCTTCTGCTGATCTGTCAGTTGGTCTTCAGTGTAGTCAGTGCCGTTGATCGTGACGGTTTTTGTTTGTTTCTCAGCCATCGTGATCTCCTTTTAAATTGAGGTTAAAGTTATTCAGCAGCCCAAGGGGTTCCTGAAGCGGTTGTCGCAGCGCGGTCAATTTGGCCTTGTACTTTAGCAGTACGGTTGGCCTCAACGCGAGCTTTGGCTTCATCGGCGGTTTCATCACCTTCGATCAAGCTGTTGTAGACCCAACCAAGAACCTGCGCTTCTGTCAGGTCAGCATATGGTGTGAAGTCTGGGCTTGATGGGTCTGGCTCGCAGCGCAGCTTCCCACCTTCTGTTGCGGTATAGGATGGGGTTCCATCGCTTGCCGCTACGCATGACCAATAGACGAGGAAGACCCCGCCTGTTGCGTCTGTGTGTTGCATGTCCGATACGGACCAAGTGCAGGTAATAGCCATTGTTTGTTTCTCCTTTATGGCTGGGGGTTAAGCGTTTTCGAGTGCCGTAATACGGGCCTCTAGTTCTTCATTCTTAGCTATAGATTCTTTAAGCGCAGCGGTGAGTAAAGGTATGACATCTGTATAAGATAGAAATAACTTATCTGAGATGCCCGTTGTATCTGCTATCTCAGGATCATCTTCTATTACACTAACCGCTTCTGGCAAAACAGCTTGAACATCTTGGGCAATTAAAAACGGGCGTGAAACGTCTTCTGGGTCTTCATTATAACGGCCCATTTTTGTTCTAAGCGTTTTGACTTTCTCTGCGGCATTTTCAATATCACCAGTTAAAGTTTTTAATCTTTCATCAGACGCAGAAGTCCAACTTGTTGCGGTGGTGCTTAAGTTGACCCCACCTGATGTTCCAGCACGAATCCGAAAGCCTCCATTGGGAGAGGAGATATAGTTTAAGCCAGAGCGAGTCCAAGCCAGTTCATTACCCGTACCTGAGGCACAAACAGCCCCTACACTTCCACCAATTCTAAATTGACCTCCATCAGTTGCAGAACCAGTTTGAGTGCCAGAGGGATATGATTTTGGGTCACCATCATTAATGCCAACTGCATTTTCCGCAGCATCTATAAACAGCATATGGGCTTTGCTGGTACTCTCAACACGGAAGTCTTTGCCTGAAGAGCCGGCTTGGTTGATAACAATATTCGCCGCAGCTTCGACAGTTATATACTCGTTGCCAGTTTGATCCGTCAGCATAAAGTTTGACACTGATCCATCATAATATTTAGCGAGGACGTAATCTGTTCCCGGGCTAGATGTAAGATGAATCCCTGCCGATCCTTCTGTGCCAGACGTTGCACGAGTGTCACGAATAGAAAGTATACGTCCACCTTTACCCGTTGCTTGTCCGTAGACCCACATGGACTGTTCAGTAGTAGTGCCGCCATTAACGGTAAGGACACCTGCTTGGTTACTGCCGCCTATAGTAACCCGTCCTGCTCCACTGTTTGCACCCGCATCAACAAACAGCATATGGGAGTTGGCGTTACTCTCGACGCGGAAGTCTAAGTCATTGGAACCTTCGTTAAATACTGCTCCAGATGAGGTCATTCTTAAATTTTCAATGAAGGATATGACTGCATCAGCACTTCCATTTGCAGCATGAGAAAAAAGATGACTTCCTGAGTTTTGAGTATATTTTCCTGCTGGATTGTTTGAAGCATATCTAAAATCACTATTATCGTGATACACGTTCCACAGCATATGAAAATTATCAGCGCCAGCAATTTGCTGCCAACCGAGCCAACCTGCATCAGCATCAGCAATACCGAAGTTGATACCTACAGAGTTTGAACCCCATGATTGGTCTGGTGTCATGCCCACACCAATTTGACTAACCCCACCATCAACCACGAACATATTTGATCTTGCGTCACTCTCGACGCGGAAGTCTTGATCTAAAGATGAGTTATTTACTAAAAACTCTGTCGAAGTAAGCATAAGCCTAGACTGCCCCGCAGCCGCAAAAATTAACTTATCCCCATTATGTTCGTATTGAATATAACCACTATATCTAGCTGTTCCAGAAGTACCATCAGCAAACATTAAGTATTGAGTTTCGTTTGATCCGTCACCTGCGATTGTTATGCCGCCTTCATCTGGAGCCATTACAACTAAATCTTTTGCGTAATAGCTGTTCATGGCATTTGTACCAATGCCAACTTGGTCATTCCCCGCATCAACAAACAGCATATTAGCATTGTTGTTGCTCTCAACGCGGAAGTCTACGTCAGCACCACCTTCATTAAAGACAGCAGCCGTTGGGCCAAGCCTTAGTTTTTCTATCGCTGGATTTCCTGCTGTTGCAGTATCAAATAAAAGACCACCGTCTTCAGTTGTATTAGATGCGTCTGAAATAAAACCAGTAATAGCAGCATATTCTGTTTGGTTGTTAGAATCATCGTCTGCATTAAATATTATGCACCCGATTCGGTCACCATCTGCTGCGCTGCTATTATCCCTAGCTAAATTTAAAAATGGGCCTCTATTGGCATCTGCATCGGTACATTCAAGGATAAGATTTGCGTCATTATTAGAGGTGCGAAACCGTCCTTGTCCAAGTACATCAAGCGTATACGCAGGGGCAGATGTAATTAGACCAATTCTTGAAGTTGAAGCATCAACAAACAGCATATGGGTGTCGTTGTCACTCTCGACGCGGAAGTCGCTATCCGCACCGCTTTCATTAAACACACCACCTACGTTAAACGAAGCCGCACCAGCACCTGACATATCAAGGGTTAGGGCGGTTATAGACGATCCGTTGTCTACCCCTTTAAAAATTATATCTTGGTCGGTAGTGTTCGCTTGAATTATATTTTGATTGGATGAATGATATATTAAGAAGTCTTGGTTGTCTCCAAAGCGAAAAGCATTACCATCCGCCATATTAGCATCAGCATTAAAAATTGCTCTACCCGCCTCAGACATATCAAGGGTAAGAGCAGTTACAGTAGAACCACCATCGTTGCCTAAGAACTTCATATCTTTGTCAGAGATTTGAGAAGAAATATTTACATCACCAGAGTTGTTCTGAAATATTCTAGCGTGTTCTGTCCCTGCGTCTTTAAACAGAACGTAGCCGCTGTCAGAATCAAGACTAATATCCCCTGCAACGTCTAGTGTGAAGTCTCCAGAAGCATTAGAAATATTGTCTCCTGCGCTAAATACGATGTCATTACCGCCAGTCGTGTTGCCGTTAGCAAGTATTTCTGCAAGTGTGTCAACAGTGCCAACCTGACTATCTACATACGCCTTGATTGACTGTTGAGTAGACAACGCAGTGGCGCTGTTCGAGGCCATGTTGTCTTCGTCGAGAATATTAGTGACAGATACTGCCCCAGTACCAGAAAGGTTGTCAAACTCAACCGTCCCCGCATCAACAGTGCCTGTTACAGTCACGCCTCCGCCGACTGTCACGCTTCCAACTACATTTAAAGCATCAAAGTGTGCATTGTTGAAGACGTTCGCGGCTACGGCACCTGTACCGCCACCGTTAAAGAACACAACCGCAGTCGTACCCGCAGGTACTTCATAGTCGTTACTAGCGTTATATGTGCCTTGAAACAGCAAGATACTGCGCGAACCAGACAAGCTGTTACGCACATAAATAATCTTTTCAGCGTCATTCGGGGTAAGTTGCACATAAGCCGTGCCACCCAAATCACTGCCATCATTAAAAATAACCAATCGGTTGCGCCCGTTTGAATTGGAGCCATCGCTAATTGGAAGTGCGTTTGGAGAGCCAGAAGACCCTGTGGAACTTAAAGTTACTGTGACCTGACCATCAAGCGCAGTATCTAAAAGTTCTAAATTTGTATTCGTGGTACTTCCCCATGTGCCAGACTGTTCGCCAGTTCCTATGAGTTCGATACCGTTGTTTAATGTATATGTACTAGGCATTTTTCTATCCTATGCTGCTATGTCATCCCAGCCCGGAGATTGAGACGGTGTTTCGTCACTCCAAGCGGGGGTGGAAGATGGTGTTACGGGAGTATAACCCGGATTTTGATTTGGAACAATAGCTCCCCAAACGAGGACCTGACCTGCAATACCTGTCGCTGATACTCCAGTGACATGAACGTCTGCATTTGCGTTAGTTTCTACGGCACCAACTTGACCAGTTCCTGCAACGCCAGTGACGTTTACAGTAACAAATATTCCTACATCTACTGTTCCAACAGTACCAGTAGCCGCAACGCCAGTCGCGGGAGCATTCGCGTCAGCAGTTGTAGTGACTGCACCAACAGAAGCTGTAGCCTCCAATCCTGTAACGGAAGTTATTGAATCGGCGGTGACGACGACAGACCCTACGGTTCCTGTACCAGCTACTCCAGTGGCGTTAACAACGGCTGTTCCAATAACTGTAACAGAGTCAACAGACCCAGTAGCCGCAACGCCAGTGACGTTTACATTAACGCCTACGCCTTCAATAATACTTACAGAGCCAACTTCACCTGTTGCGGAAACGCCAGTTGGATTAACGTTAGCCTCTGCTACAACGGTTACGCCGCCAACTGAACCCGCGGCCTGTAGACCAGTCACAGGGACATTGGCCTCTGCGACTATTGTTACAGAGCCAATTCCCCCAACGGCACCCACGTTCGTAACGGAGCCTTCGCCAAAGGCAAGCTGGCCCCACGTTCCTCGGCCCCAACCAGAAAAGGGGACGATAACATCCGTCATTAGGCTATCCGAATGATGGCGTTAGAAGCATCTGCCGTTGGGAATACTACAGTAAAGTCGCCATTTGTAGAAGTTTTGTCAGAACCAAAGTCCAAAACTACAACAGCAGGGTTTCCTGCGGCGGAATCGTTATAAATCAAAGCTCCGCGAGCGGTAATGGTCGAAGAGGACCAAGTTGTATCCGCAAAATCAGTAAAAGCTGTAGTTCCTGAGCTTGTCGGATCAACTCGTGTTAGAGTGTTTCCTCCAGCACTATAACCTGTTCCTGATACCTCGTTAGTCGCGGTATAAGCTGTTGTAGAGGCGTTAAAAGATGCACTATTCGTATAAAGGGCAATCTTAAACGTGCTACCACCTGAGTTTTTAAAGTTATGCACGGCCTCAAGAAGCTCTTTCTTAAAGCTCGTACACATGAAGTTACCTGAAAAGGCCATGTCACAATCTCCTTATAAGTTTAACATGTTTGTTTTGACTGATACTTATCATGTTTTTTCTCGCAAAATAAGACCAGTACGATAAGCGTCAGTAACTTCTTGTGATTCTCCGAAGTTTTTGACGCGAGAAAGGGCTTCAGTGAATCGCTGAGTGTAGTTTTGAACTAAATCAGCCTCACCCTTCATAAATGTATATGCTTCGATTAAAGAGCCATATAGCATTGAAACAGAAGCATTTGTGCTTAACCATGTTGTTCCATCTTCAGCACCAGCCGTTAGGCTTGCTGGGCGATAGAAATAGTGAAGCTCCACTTCATAGGCCGCATCTGGAGTTGGGCCTAGTATGAAATTATCAATATCAAACTGCGCATAGTATCTAGGAGCGCCAGCCGTAGAATTGTTCGGGTTAAATGACTGAACAAAGTTTACGTCTTTAAATAAAACAAACTCTTTGTTGCCTCCACTTGTAAAAGAAAGGCTATATGGAGCTAAATAATCGCTGGGAAGGGCAAGATATTGATTGTTTGCCGCCATATTCCCGGATTGATTCTTCCTAAATACCTCTAACTGAGCTATTTTGAGTATGCGCTCTTCAGTGTTTTTAATGAAAATATCAAGACTGTTCACAAAAGTTGTTTCTGTGTTTTCAGTGTAATCCTGAATCGCGGTCTTTAATTGTGCGTATGTAAAGCTCATGATATATTCACCGTAACGCTACCAACAGAACCAGTAGCAACTAAATTATTTGGGGTTAATCCCCCATCGTATGCCATTCCTACTGGATTCCAGCCCCATTGTATATTGTCTTGTTGCGGAATGTTCTGTTCAGGCCGTGGATTGCGCAGTGCTTGGGGGTCAGGAGTGGCGCGAAGAGGCTCTAATTGCGGTTGCTTCGCCTCCCACTCATCCTTGCCTACAAGAAGCCCATTCCACTCCTTGCGCATGTCTCTGAGCCTGTATCTGAAGCCAGAACGGTCAGATATGCCATATGCCCACTTTCCTGTGGCATACTTAGACATAACGGTAATTCCTCAAATCAGGAGCGACTCTAAAGGATGCGCGATCTCTATCTTCATCCATTGCTCGACCTATTTCCTCTTCATACACCGTTTTTAGGAGTTGAGAGCGGTCTGGAGCGCGTTTTATGCTTATATAATAGGCCAAACCAGCCGCTAAAGCAGGGTAAAAACGAAAGGGAACTTGCACTGTATTTGTGTAAGTATCGGCATCATCTAGGCGTATTAGGGCGTTATAATACACCACATCAGTGCTATTATCAGGCAAAGGCCACATTTTTAAGACAGGATTTATCAATCTATCGACAAAATACTGCGTTGGGCGACCTGTTGTGGATTTTGTTGGGATATTTAGGTATTCATCCCTACTTATGCGGTCTAACGCGTAATCTGTGCCATCTCGACGTACAACAAGGGATAATATGTCAATTGTGGACGTTCCGAGGTCGTAAGTGCCATCTCCCTGAGTAACTGTCAGGTTCTTTTCAGCTATAGTCCATTGATTTAATCCACGGTTAGCCCAGTCAGCAAACATTAGGTTCATAGACCTTTTTGCTGTTTTTAAGTCATATCCAGTGCGAACTTCCAAGCCGCAACGCTCAAAAGCCTCTTCAACGTAGTCAGCTACGTCTAATTCAAAGTCTGTTGAGCCTGATACTGTCATTTCTTCTTCCTTTTAAGAGCCTTTACCCTCCGAGGTTTACCCGCAGGTTGCCCAATACGCTTCTTTTGTGCCACTCTACTACGCTTTTCGCTCGCTGTCATCTCCGAAGCTGTCTTCGGGGTCTTTGAGCTTACGCGCTTGCTTGGGCGACAGTAAGGTGTTCCACGTTTTTCACCCTTTTTGCGACCACAAGCCTTGCCTGTACGCACATCTTTCCAGTCTTCTTTAAACCAACGCTTTAAAGCCGCGCCTTTTTTTGTTTTTCTAACCGCCATCAGCTTTTCTTCGTCACTTTGCGGCGACCAGACATCACCTTTCCGCAACCATTTGCGACTACTTCACCACCTTTTACCATTCGACGCACTGGACGCTTGCGAAACTCGTTAGAAGGCTCAATAACGCCTCCCATAGCCTTCTTTACAGGCTTTTTCTTACTGTTTCCCCAGTTTTTAGCGCCGACTTTTCGGCACTTTGCGATTGCGCCGCTTGCGTATGCGCTTGGGAACACCTTGTACCTTGCTTTTACCTTTTTGTAGCACGCGTCCTTTGGCATTTTTCTTCCTCTTCATAGGCGGCTTTGTGATTTGCTGCCCCATCTGTGAACGGCTTATCGCCATTTAGCATTTCCACCGTTTTCTTGCTTGCCTCAAACGGCTATTTGGGTCTTTTGCCGCTTTTGGAAACTTTTTCATTTGACCAGCCGAGCGTGCGCAATATGATTTACGCCGCTTTGCCGCTTTACTGCCCTTTTTGACCTTACCAGTCACAGCAGTCTTCAGCTTAGAGCCGGGATTTGCTTTTTTGTACGCGGCAACGCCCTTTTTGGTCATGCCAGCCCCTGATTTGGTCTTACGGTAATTCCCGCCCTTACCAGTGGTTTTTCGTATAGGATTTTCTTTTTTACGAGGCATTAATCACCTATAAAACTTTTAGATGGGAGAATAAGGCACCCTCCCACCATATTTTAAGACAAAAACACTGTCAGTTCGTTGCTTGATCCCGTGAAAGCACTAACATACGCACCGCTTGTAGCGAGAATACCATCATCAGGAATGTTTAAATGGTGCATCCCTACTGGAAAGGTTTGCGTAATCAGTGTATCGCCCGAACCGCTACCATCTTTAATTGTAAAAGCACCCGCTGCGGCTGCATAAATTACAATTTGACGAATGCGAGAACGAGCAGGACCGACAACAGCCGCAGATGTACCCTGCGCCCAATTATATGCCTTTACTGGACCTGCCATATTATTCTCCTATTACGCTAAGTTGTTGTTTTGAGCGTATAGAATAGTAAAACGAACCAAACCCGCATTTGTTGCTGCTGAAGCAGTTACAGTCAAACGAATGTCTGCTGTTCCTGTGTCTTGCCATGCCAACGCAGCGCCAGCTTCTGTGGTCGGATACTTACGACCTGCTGTTGTTCCGCTTGCGAATGTGTTTAAAATAGTAGCTGCACCACCTACGGTATCACCAACACTCAAGTTGGTTGTAGCATTCGCCGCAGTAATTACATCAATTACACAGTCAATAATCTGAGAATTTGCAGGAATAACAACGTCAGTAACGGATGCCGCTAATGCGCCGCCAGATAAATCTGCTGAAAAAGTCTGCGTCATAACAACTTGACCAACGTTTGCAATATCAGAGCCAAGCGTTGTGCCAGTAGTATCTTTAATTGTGCCAGCCTTTATTGGGCCAGAGAAAGTAGTAATACCCATGTCTATCTCCTGTCTGGGTTAAGTCAGCCGCCCAATGCGGCTGTCAGGGATAAATTAACAATACACCAAGTTTTAAAAAAAAGAAAGGGGCCACCGAAGTGACCCCTCAAGTTAGGAGGAGGTATGAACTACCTCCCTAACTGTAACACACTTTATGCACCCGGAGAACCGAATACAGCGCGTGGGTCAGAATAGCCGAAGCTATAACGCTCACGAGCTTTAAAGCGCATGTTGCCTGTGTCAAAATCAGCTTCCATGTTTGTACGCATTGGTGAGCGTTCAAAGTGTTTGAAGCCATTTGGAGCATCAGTTTTGATGAAAAACGCATCTGGGTCTGTCAAGAAGTGGTTAACAGTGTAACCCTCTGGAAGCATACCCATGTTACGAATTGCGTTAATATCATTATCGGCTGTGCCAACACGCAATGTTGATTCCAACAAACGATCTGCAACGAATTGCAGTTGTGGTGGAATGATCATTTTTGTGCCGCGCAGAGCAATAATCATGTTACGCTCATCTACGAAGGTTGAAATATCAATCAACGCATTTTCCAACGAAGTTTCGTTGAGATCAGCCGCTGTTGATGGTTCGTTGCGGAAAGTTCCGCCACCTGCAAGTGGGTGTGCTGTTGAACAAAGCTCAACACCGTCACCACCAGAGAAGTTAGCATTAAACGCGTTGTTTAATACTGACGCCGCTTTAACCTGCTTAGTGTGAGCCATAGAACGCGCAAGCGCCTTCGTATAGCGAGCACCAAGACGGTCATACAGGTTATCTTCGATAGCCTCTTCCGTCAAAGCGAATGCAAGCGCAACTGTTTCGTGTGAATAACGAGCAGTATATGCTTCATTTGCATTGTCGAATTCGACGCCAGACCCTTCGGATTTTGTGGGAGCATTCCCAAATCCGACGAGCATAACTTCCTCTTCAAACGCACGGTCTGAAGATTCTGTGTCAAAGATTTCAGCATGTTCGCCTTCGTAGCGATCATACTCCATACCGAACAGAGCGTTTAAACCCGGTTCTAGCTCTTTGACGAGTTGTGAACGTGAAATAGCCATAACTCAGTCTCCTTATGCTAGACCCGCAGTGCCAGCACTGAACAGGTGGTTGTTGATTTTTACGATCACATTAGTGTTCGCGGTGGCTACATCGCTATTCTCAGGGTCCTGAGAAATGTCGATTGCTTTGAGTGGAAGACCAGCAGTCGTCGCACCCGTTGTGACATCTAGCTCAGTGCGAGAATTACCACTTACGGTACTTCCTGCTGTTGCGTCAACAATGTCGAAATTGCCAAACAAATCAGCTACAGGGAATGCAGCGTCAGCTTGGATTTCAAAGGTTGCACTTGGGTCATCAATGACATTTGCGAAAATGTCTGTCCCAGTTGCACTTGCAGGCCAATAGTTTGAATAAACAATATTGCCATTTGGGTCTACATATGAACAGCCGTTAAATACGCCCAAAATCAAATTGGTAGCGCCCGCTGGAGCACGAGTAATAGTTCCGTCAGTGGCGACTATAACTAAGTCACCTTGGAAAATACCCGTACCATATCCAGAAGCGATACGATACCGATTTTGTCTCTGCGAGCTAGTGCTCGTTTTGACAGGGCGAAGGCCGAAAGCAGCGTCTTGATTAGACATCTTTACTCTCCTTCAGAGTTCCCGCGTCCTTTCTGTCCGAAAGAAACGGAAGATTTACGTTGAGGACTTAGCTTCGGCATGGCTGGGTTGTTTTCACGCATCCAGTCACGATCCACTGCGTCCAATTGATTTTTTGAAACACCTTGATAATGTTTATTCCGCTGATCAGCCATTTCGACAGGGATACGAGCGAGAACAAGACCACCAACACCGATAGTGCCAGCGTTGCGTCCCTCATCTACTACAGGCCCTAAATAATCGGGATACTCTTCAGCGCGAACGAGGTCCCAGCCTTCTTGCCGTTTTTTATGAACGTTTGTTTTATCGTCGAATTCCATTACAGATTCGCGTATCCAACGGTGTTTATAACCGATAGGTGGTTCGGGAGCTTCCAGAGCAGAGCCGGGTCGCCATTCTTGAACGCGCTCTGCGCGATCCCGCGTGTTTGATTCGCGTGGTGTCCTGTCTGCCATTTTATTCTCTCCGATTTCCAATTTTTGCGACTTCTTTTGCGTACTTATCCAGAGGAATCCTCATCTTTTTCGCAAACGCCACTTGACCCGGTGTTAATTCAACCGATTTTTTCCGCCCTGATTTTACTGACCGTCCATTGGACGCAGGAGCAACAGTCTGAGCGTTGGACCGTCTTTCCCGATTAAATTTTTGGGGCATTTCTCTACGCATACGAGAGTCGATTTCTTTGTAGTAATCGTCTGACGTAGGATCAAAATCCTCTTCCAAAACAAGTTGTTCGTGGATTGCTTGAGCCGCACGCGTCATGATGCGGTCATTTCCAAACCAAGAATTCTTTTCCAACCAACCTTCAAGTTTAGGATCACGAGCTTGTGGAGCTTGTGGAGGCCGTGCTTGTTGAGGTGGTGGCTGTTGCGGTGTCTGAGAAGCCTGTTTTGCGGCTGCTTGTTGACGCTGCAAATTAATTTTTTGAACTCTAACTTTTTCTTTAGCTACAGCTATTTGAGATAATGCTTGTTGCGCTTTCGCGGCCTTTTCATAATCACCAGCTTCACTAGCTTCAGTGTAAGCGCGAGTCGCTTGAACTTCTTGAGCTTTTAAACGATTTTCAGTTTCAGAGTTATATCCTACGCTCATTTGCTGCAAACGCTGTTTCATCTGAGCGTTTTCTTGCTGCATGTTTTGAGCATACTGAACCGCGGCTTGGGCTTCTTCGGAAGCCTGCTTTCGTTTCGCAGTTAATTGATTAATTCGACGCTGGACAGATTCGCTGTAATTTTCTAGCTCATCGTCGCCATTAGATTTTTTACGAACATTTGTTCGGGTTTCTTCTTCATCGCTATCCGATGTAGAAACCTCATATTCGTCGTCACTGCTGTCGTCTTCAACTTCAACAGATGCGCCATTTTCAAAATCTTCGTCTTCACGAATATCTTCAGCCATAGCCATTTTCCTTGCTCTCCCTTACCTTATACATACGAAATGTCCTTGGGGTCAAGAATCGTAGCAATAATATTATCGTCATTTATGATACGAACCTCAAGACCTTCCACTTTGAACCTATTTCCACTATATCTTCCTATAAGAACCCAATCTTTCTCATTACACCAAGGACCATTTGGGAACTTCTGGGTGTCTGCATAAGCATCGGGGCCTAACTTAACGACATAAGCCGCTACGGTAGCAAAGGATTCACGCTCTCGAACAGCGTCTGGAACAATAATTCCGCCCTTTGTTTTCTCGCTAGGATAGTATGGTATGATAAGAACGCGATAGCCTGTTGGCTGTGGCAGTCTTTCAAGGGATGAAGATTCCATCTGTGATGGATCATCTTCGTTTTTGTTTTCTGAGCTTTTGCCAAAAGCATTTTCAATAGGCTTTGGCATTGCTGGGTTTTCTTTTATGGCCTTTTGCGCTGCCTTCGCAACGTGATCAGGCACAAATAACTTGCTAGTCATCTGCGTACTCTATGCCTTTCATCGCGGCTTTAAGTTCATCCTCAACGTAGGCCATGCCGCGTATTTCACCTACGATGTACCGATACTCCTCAAAGGTCTGTATCGAACCATCCGCGAGCTTATCTTTAAGACGCACATCGCGCTCGCGTATGCTTTTGTATAAATATTCTGCAAGATTAAGTGCGTCCATACAACATATAGTATGCTAATGTGCGGGAAACACAAGTACAAATACCAGAAAATCAGAAAATTCCTTGGAACTTCTGGGGTCTTGCCGCTTTGCTAAACCTACTTAGACTTTTTTGCGGCGGCTTTTTTCTTTGCGACTGGTTTTTTCTTGGCTTTTGGCTTTTCAACCCACGCTTCGTTTTCTGGCGTGCTTGGGTCATCTTTGACGAAGTGTCCATCTTTATTACGCGCCCTTACCATTTCTACAGGATTTTCAGATAGCCTTTGGGCTACCTTCTTTTCTTTTTCCTGTTGCGCCATTTTTGCTCTAACAGTTGATGTCATGATACTATCCTTTGCTCATTGCATTTAGAGAAGCAATGTCACGCTGTGTTTGCAATCTCTCTTCAGCAATTCTGGTTTTGTCTTCCAGAGCGGCTTCGGACACATCAATACGCTGTTGTGCTATGAGTACGTCACTGCGCTCCTTCTCTTCATTGAATGCCTGTTTTGCGTCAAACTCTTCTTGCTTACGCTGTAAATCTGCGGCCTTCAGTTGAAGCTCTTGGTTTCTTATATCTACCAAAGGATCGCCTTGCTCTTCTGGCGTCATGGCCTGAACAAGTTCTTCGGTTAGATCAGCAATAATCTGAGCCGCCATCGCATCAACTTGAGGCTGTATTTGCTGCATCATTTGTTGCTGTGGGTCCATAGGAGGTTGACCCGGAGGTGGTGGTGGCTGCATCATCGCTTGCTGTTGCATCATCTGCATTTGCTCTGGTGGAATCTGGCTCATGACTTCTTGTTGCGCCTGTGCCTCTGCGAGTAGCCCTATATGCTCCTGTATGTGGCCTTGTAGCGCCATAATAGCATTAGGGTTCAGTTGCATAGCTGGAGTAGACATAACAGCCATATGAGCCTCTATGTGAGCCTCGTGGTCTTGCTGTGGGAATGCCTGTAAAGGAGCGCCCATAAGAGCGTTTTGGTTTTCCTTCGATGGATTAACAGGAGGAGGTGGTGGTGGAGGCGGTGGCAAGATGCCATCAATGTTAGTCACACCAAGAGCCTCGTACATTTTACGGTACGCTTGATACAATCCCTGTGGACCGCCGTGTATCTGTGGGTTTGACTGAACCATTTGTAATTCTGTTTGTGCCAACGCAATACGCTGGGACATAGAGAAAATGTTTGGATCAGACACAGGAAGAACGTCAATGCGAGCATCAAAGTCCTGTACGAATATTTCTGGACCCATCTGCATATCAGCAGGATATGGGTACGCCTGAACAGTTTCAGCGAAAATCTTAGAAAGCAGCTTAAACTCAATCTTTTGAGAATAATGCAAACGCTTATGGATCGCAGACATAACCTTTGTCCCACGCTCCATGATCGCCATAGTGGTTCCCACTGGCGTCTCACCGCTCATCTCACCGACCTTCATGTCAGCCATAGATGCGAACCTACGCCCAGCGTCTACAAGCGTTCCCAGAAGGTTATAAAGCGTCCCTGAAGGCTCCTTGAAGGGGAGTGGCATCAAAGAGCCTTGCAGGGTGCCTCCAACCACATCAATATCGCGGAACTCACCCGGTTGTAGGGGGGAATCTTCATCACGAATACGAGCGCCACGGGCCTTAAAGCCTGCTGGCAAGTTGGAGAGGGTGCCTGCATCAATCAATTGACGCAAAATAGACGTAGATGCTTGGGCTAAACCACCAATCATATGTGTTAAGCCAAGGCCATAAAAACCAAGACCCGGAAGAAACTTGTAATGCACGAAGTATTGCTTCGCACGCTTCATCGGGTCAGCTTCCTCGTAGCTCCTACGAACAGATAGTACATCACCAGAATCGGCAATGATCGTGACGATATAAGGAAGTCGCAAACCTGTAGGCTCGCCGTCCTCACCCATGTCCTCGAAACCTTCAATGTCTAAGGACGTATGAACCTCATAAAGAGTTATATCCTCAGACGGTCCAGATGGATGTACGCCTTGAATGTCATCAATAGACTCCTCAACCTCACCCATAGACGCTTCGTCATAGTTGGAAGAACTTGGAAGTTCGATGTCTTTGTAAAATCCTACAAGTTGTAGCTTTCGAACATCATTCGAATCCATATTCAAACGATGCGTAATCCGCGGAGAAGACATCAAATCAGTTGCACCATAAGGCACAATCACATCTTCAGCATGAATGAACTTACTGACCGCACGCCCTTTAAGCGGGTCAAAGTAAACTTTTTTAAATGTCGATCCAATCACAGGTAAATAAAACAGCATCTGATCCAACTCAGGATCGTACTCTTCCATTTCATATGTAATCATATAATTCATGTAGTCTTTGACACGCTCAGACTGCTTAACAAGCATTTCATTCTGTGCGCCAACAACGGCGGTACGAACAGGTCCAGTTGCAGGCAATAACTCACGATAAGCCTGCGCTTGAAACTGCGTAACACTTTCAGCAAGCAAAGGATGAATAACACCAGAAGAACCCTCGAAAGGCTCACTGCGCTCTTCAGTCTTCATACCAAGAAACTCTAGTCCCTTTTTGTATGTATCTTCCCAGTCTTGGCGTGCCGCAAAGTCATCTTCAATCGCGTTAACAATATCAGAAGATATAGCCATAAGCTCATCTTCCTCAATAACGTCTGCAAGGTTTCCATCAAAAGGAACGTCAGCTACAGGCTCACCCTCTTCTTCATATTCACCAACAACGGCACTACCATCATCAAATTCAGTAATCCCCGGAGTTGCTGGAAGCTCAGGTATTTCCTGCATACGAGTTGTATCTTCAATCACTGGTTCTTCGGGAGTGCCGCCAGCACCTAAACCTTGCTCAATAGCCATTAGAAAATGTCCCTCTCGTTACCCTCAATCGGCTCAAGAGTGTTAATATTGTCAAAATCCGTGATAGGGCCACCCTTTTTCCACAAGTTGCAGACATTTTCCGCCATACATGTGAAGTCTAATTCGGTGCAGTAACCTACAGGAACGTCTTCTTTCATTCCTATTCCGTTATCAATGCAATCCAAAACAGAAGCGCGAATGTCATAATAAGCGCATGTACCACATACATTCTTGTCACTTTCAGCCGCGCCGTAATCTTGGTCTTTGATCGCAGACTCACGATTTTCATCGTTAATAGACGAATCTTGAGTTGATAGAGGGCAAGAAATCTCCTCCTCCATCATATCATCATCGTACATATCATCATCAACGAGTTGATTAACGCCAGACTTCAATTCTTCCATATCAATGTTAATGATGATTTTAGCCATTATTTTACTCCAGAAAATCTGGTTCCGCTAATAGCAGCACCACCACCGCGGGAATGACCGCCACCAGTACCACCTTTTGTGGAAGCCTTTTGAGGCTCTGGATCATGCTCATACATAACGCCGTCTTTCTCAACGTTGCCACCATGACCATATTTCTTAACAGCACCGCCGCCCATGTACTTCTTAACAGCGCCGCCTTCCATATACCTCATAGCCGCTTCAGGGTCCATCTTTTGCTGAACCGCTTCAGGTAACTTTGAAAATCCTTTATATTTTTTTGACATATTTGGCATTAGCTTTGTCCTTTATACTTGCCGCCGCGTCCCTTCATGACACAGCCCATCTTTGGTTTCTTAACCTTTTTATTTCTCACAGCGCCGCCATCTTCATACTTCATGACCTTGCCGCCCTTCATCATGCCAGCAGGAGACTTATTAATTCGTCCCATCATCATTTTAAGTATTTTTGCTTTATCAGCATCTGAAATGGCTTTTTCGCCTTTACGAATCTCTTCGTTCTCACGGCCTTCCATCATTTGAATGCGATTGCCACGTTCTAAAGCCGCAATCTCCGCTGGAGTTGCATCCATGCCCCTAGCAAGACCCGCAGGGCGCATCTTTGGTCGTGGTGAACTCATCGGCGCACCGCCCATAGCTTGCTTCAGAGCCTTCATAATTGCTTGTTTTTGATCAGCCATAAAAGCCTCCTAATAATATTCGCGTTTGCGCCGCATAAAAGCAGCCTCTTCTTCATCATCATAATCACTCGGAGTGGTGATAAAACCACCCTGTCTGAATCGTAGTATAGCCTGAGTCATCGAATCCGCCAAGTCATCATGTTCACCATTGGGAAATGCCGCACATTCTTCCATAACTTCATCTGAGAAATTCGTCTCAGGTGCCCACACCATGCCACTTTCAAACACAGGCGCACAGGCGTGCATACGAGTAAACTTATCAGCACCGCGGCTCGGAGTAAATGGTGTTACAGGAATGCCCATCCTGCGAAGCTCTTGAGTTAATGGCATTCCACTCGCTTTTTGCTCCACTAGAACCATGTCAGGCTCATATAATTTATAAGACTTTAACGCCTCTTCCTTCAGTTCTGGAAACTCCCAGCGCCCTCTTTCAGCGTCCAAAAGGATGATATGATCCTCTCGCGTCTCATCATTGTGAAATATACCCCAAGTCGTAATCGCACTGTAGTCAGCCCTGTCAGACTTACTAAACGCAGTGTCATAACTCTGAATAATATAGCTGCAAGCGGGTGGGTCTTCGTCTTCCCACATGTTCCACCACTCGCGCTTAATAATCGCACCCTCTTCAGCAGTAGGGTTCTGCATATACTGAGCATTCCACTTGGCAACAGGAATAGACGCCTTAACGCCCTCAAGCTCATCCAAGCTCCAATACTCAGGCCACAACGGGTCGCCAGACGGCATGATAGCGGGGAACTCTACAATCTCCCACTTATCAGCACCTTTTTCACTCTGCTTGCTTAAAACCTTAGCAGTCAGATCACGAATACTCCAACGGGTCATAACGATAATAATCGCACCACCGGGCTGTAAACGCTGTCTGGGACCAGAAGTGTACCACTCGTAAATGTTATCTAATGCAGTAACACTTAACGCGTCTTGTTCCGAAACGGGGTCGTCAATAATCGCCAAATCCGCGCCGCGACCCGCCAAAGCGCCGCCCACACCCACCGCATAATATTCACCACCGCCATTGGTACTCCAACGACCACTCGCCTTAGCGTCCGTAGCCAAGCTAACATTCGGGAAAACATCTTTAAAATCCTCGCTCTCAATTAAGTTTTTGATTTTACGACCAAAGCCAACAGCCAATTCAGCCGTGTGCGTTGCTTGAATAATTTTCAAATCAGGTCGCCTGCCCATCAGCCAAGTCGGGAATAAATAACTCGCAAACTCTGACTTGGTGTGACGCGGGGGCATGTTAATAATTAAACGCTTTAACTTACCATCCGCTACAGCTTGTAATTTTTCAGCATAAATCTTATGATGCCTGCCCTCAATAAACTGAGGCCAAACATGCTTTACAAAATTTATAAATGTACTCTGCTTCTCCGTTCGATTATCAAGCGTCTTTAAACGCTCAAGCATCGGAGCAACCTTAGCTAACTCCTCGTCTGTTAGAAACTTGGAAAAGTCGCTAAGGTCATTCATTTTATCGTCTCATTCCACCTAAGAAATTATCAATATTCGGAGTCACAACACCGCCATTGGCAAACTTATCAATGTTACGCGTTACAACACCACCTCTGTTAAATTGAGGTTGGCGAATAATTAATCCACCCACATCAGGCGTAGGCGTTGGAGTAGGCGTAGGTGCAGGAGTATTATCTCTTATGGGCCTTGGCTTGAATTTAATTTTTCGAGTGCCATCGCCTATTTCATCAATAGGCATACAAATGCCTTCTACCGGATCGAACTCAAAGCCCTCTTCACAAATCGGAATGTTGTTGTCGTTGTCATTGTCAACTTCTACTGTAGGCGTGGTTACAACAACGCCGTCCTCAGTGTTTTCATATTGTTTTGTGGAATCAACAACGCTAATATCGTTATCATCATTGTCATCGTTGTTTACAATATTAACATCCGTTTCACTTAACTTGCTTACTACCGTTGTGGTTCCATCGTCGTTAAAGACAACAGTGTCGTTATTACCATCCCCACTCGCATCGTAATTAGGCTCCGCAACTCCGATAACAGTTCTTCCATCTTCTCCGTAAATAAACGTTCCGCCGTTTTTGTAAGCCTCAAGTTGCTTTTCAACCCGTGCTTTGTTGTTCCCAGAAATGGTGAACTGATCGCCAAAGATGCTAAATGGGTTCAAGAACGTATCAATTAAATTAACTACAACGTCTCCAGCTTGATCCATAAAGCTCTGATCCGTTACATAATCACCAGCTTTAGCAATAACTTCTCCAGTGTCAGGATTGATAACATCCTCTTTATGTCGAGCATCACTCAACAAGTCATTCAGATAAGCCGTCTCAGCCGCATTCGGCGCTCTACCGCGAGCACCATAAAGGGCATATTGCTCTTCGTTACTTAGTTTGACTGTAGATTTTGGATCATTAGGATTGTAGTTAGGATCAGATACCTTCTCCATAGCAGATAGATACAATTCAGAGCCAGTCTGACCAGTAACGGTAGAAGCAACCTGACTGATTTCTTCTTCAGTCGGTATATCGCTCGTCTCAGTAGCGCCAGTTCCGACATTGGTTTGCTCAGATAGAATATCTAAGGCGTTCATGTCAGCCTCAGCACGAGCTATTGCTTCGTCAGAAGCCACTGAAGGCTCAATGGGACTCATGCCTAAGTCCATTCTGAACTCACCAAGAGCCTCAGCACCTTCATTCTGGAAAATATTTGCCGCATCTTCGATGGCTTGAATCTCACTGGTTGTCTTTCCAGTCATGAAATCATCAACCGTGTTGTTGTCTGTGAAGTCACCAGCATCATACTGAGCCGTCTCAAACGCCTCCAAGCCAGTTTGCTCAGGGTCAGTGAAGTCCCTATCAACCAAGCCATCAAGATAATTTTGAAACGCTAAGTCTTTATCAGTGTCAGTGGAAACCGTGCTGAAATCTGTGGCAAGATCATCGTCAGTAGCGCCGACCCCAGTGGGAACTACACTAAAGTCAGTGGCTAAATCGTCGTCTGTCGCGCCAACATCATCACCGATAGCCATCTCAGTTATAGCGGCAGGAGCATTCGCAACCTCAAGGTTAATACCCGTATCGCCAACCTTGGCGAGAGCATCAATGTCAATTGGAGCAACGCCAAGCTCAGTTAAAAGCTCATTCGTCTCATCCAAGAAACTAAAATCCAAAGGCTCAGGCTCAAAATCAGTATCGCCAGTCAGTATGTTCTCACGCATACTGTCAATCTCTTCGTCAGAAACACCAGCACTACTTAAAATATCAGCGTAACTTATCTCAGAACCAGTCGGGTCATTTACCGCTGGCGCAACAGGTTGTGACATAACCGTGTATTCATCATCATCATAAGCCTCGCGCTGGGCAGCAGCGTTCGCCGCCGCTATCTCAGCAGCCGTAGGCTCATCAAAAGCCGCCGCCATATTAGCCGCCGCCTGTGCCGCAGCCTGTTCAGCCGCCGCATCCGCCGCACTCGCTTCTTCCTGAGAGCCATAAGGATTGCCAACAGCGTCATAAAAAACAGGGGGTGGTGCAGGAGGCTCAGGAGGAGCTACACTAGGTGGAGGCGTATCTGGAAATGAATCGTCATTTGAAGGCGGATTAAACCCACCGTCATTGTAAAAATCTTCTATAGGACCGCCGTAAGCCTCATCCTCATAACCACTGGTCTGAGTGTTTAGCTCGTTGTTTAACAAAGACTGGGAATAAGCAATAGCATTCTCTAAAGAACCAACCCCACTTTGAACCGCAACTTCTTGACCAGTCGCAGGATCAACCACGATGTCAGGGCCAGCACCGCCAAAAGGATCAAGCGGATCGCTCGCGTCCAAACCACTCGTGCCAGTACCAGTTGAAACAACAGGATCAACAGCATCAGCAAATTCAGAAGAAGTTACACCCGCAGTGCTTTCCGCTAACTGCTCTGGAGATAAACCAGTTACAGTTAAATTCTCAGTCGTATCACCAGAGGGATCATAACCAACATACATAGGGCCGTCATTGCCCTCAATAACGTCAACACCCAAACCACCAGACGTAATATAACCGTCAGCCGTAGTCATCCCATACGGATCAGAATCAGCCGCCGCTAACTGCGCATCGTAAGTCGCTGCAAAGTCGTCGTAACCGCTATCGTTGTCATTGTCGTTGTTGTTATTCGCAGGAGGCGTGTAAGTGCTCGTAGGTGGCATGAACGCACTAATATCACCCGCGTCAGACGCCGCATTAAAATCATCAGCAAAAGAAGTCGGAGTGTTCGAACTACCAGTATATCCATCAGCCGTCTCAGCACTAACTATGTTACCGCCAATATTAACCGTAGCGCCAACACCCTCAGCATCAATCGCATCATAGTAATTGTCATATACTGGTACGGCGGGTGTCGTGGTTGTAGTGGAACTGCTACTGTCATTAGAACTACTGTCACTCGAACTACTGCTCGAATCGCCGCCAGTGTCAAAAACAATCTGCGGCATAAAGCCAAAACCCATTAACTCTCTAAATGTTTTCATGCTACTTTCCTATGCCACTTCTCATCGCGCTTACTGCCATCAGGATACAATCTTAAACCCTCCGCAGTCGCAACATTTGGGTAGTTATCCCACATAAATTGCTGTATGTCCCGTATAAACCGTATAACCTCACGGCGACCAGCACGACACTGGAACTTCGGAAAAAATAAAATCAAATCCTCAGAAGCAGAACGAGCAAAAACCTCACCACCATCCCAACAGTCACTGTCGATCTCGCCACGAGTGAAAAATCCCCATGTGCAATAACCAACAATCTCACCGTCAACACGGTGAACAAAACACCGATCATGCTCAACAGCACGGTAAATAGAATTGCAAACATTCGTCATACGATGCTTCTCGTAGAAATTATCGTTAAAAACCAACGACATAACAGACCCAAGAAGCGCGTGATCCATCAGTACCTACCTAAACCACCAAATATCGGAACAACCCCGCCATTCATCATCTGAACAGGAGCACTCCCAACACTCGCATTACCGCCAATCATACGACCCGGACCAGCTACAGGTGGTGGACCCTGCATCGGAACACCCTGCGGAGGACGCATCGCACCCATCGGAACACCGCCCGTCTGTCCAAAACTCATCTGAGAAGGAGGCGCACCCATAGGTGCCTGACCCATAGGAGGTCCCATCGGCTGTGGTGGCATCATAGGCGGCATCTGTTGCTGCTTCTGCATAAAAGTATTCTTGCGATTGCGCAAAGACGCCTTAAATCCAGCGCGACCCTTCGCGCTACCACCATAACCACTAACCTGCGAAGACAACTCACCCTTCGGTGCCTGCGGAACCCCACCCATAGGTGGTGGACCCGCGTTCGGGGGTGGTGCCATGTTCGGCATTTGCGCAGGGGCGGCGGGTGGAGGACCCATCGGACCACCCATCGGTGGACCCATCGGAGCAGTCATAACAGCAGCCATTCATAAATCTCCTAAAATTCAAGCCAATCCTAACAAGAACTGAAGATTTAATCAATAACCTCTAATAATCCATTCCTCAACATACTCTCAGCTAACGCATCTCGGCTATGAAAATAATAATTCTTGCCACTCCACTCACACATCTCCATAGCAGAACGCCGCATAAATGAACGCTCAGTATCACCGCCAAAACGATGACGACCCTGCATCACTGGCACAACCTCACCCGCACCCTGAGCATCAAACTCAAGACTGTCGCCGTAATTTAACCTGTATCTAGGCATCCTTGCTATCAATATACCTAGATGCCCTCATAACCATCTGCCCTCTGCCGCTACGACCAATCCTCTTATCACCAATACGAGAAATAAATCCCTTGCGCTCAAGCGCAGAAAACCTCGCAGTAATAGAAGAATAAGGTAAAGAACTGTGCTTTATAAGTAAATCATCCGCAATTAATCCACGAACACCAGAATCTAATATCTCACCATAAACTAACTTCTCAAGAGCCGTAGAATCTACGGCATAAGCCGCTTCTATACTTGTAGGCAAACTATTAGAACGATGTAACTTATAAGGCTCAGTACCAAATGTAGACATAACTTTCTCCTATTCCACTCTACTTGGTACCGTATGGGAAGATAAGGGAGGGGTCAATGGAATTTTTTGTGAAAAATTTTTTGGGGGGTCTATGGGACCCATAGAGGGTAAAAAGGTTTTTTGAGGTGATTGTAGGTGGGGAACAGTGTGTAAGTCTGCGCCTGACCGAGTTGTAAAAAAGGGGGGGTGCATAGGCCCCATATACCCCGATTTCCGAGCAATTGTTCGGGTTGGCTAGGGTACCTTGGAAAAGTAAAAAGCCCGCGCTAGGCGGGCTTCCTTGTGGCTGTGAAGTGGTGCGCTAGTCTTACACTAGCGCGGTTATTCTATTCTGCCACCATTCGAATAAATCATCATCAACATTTGCCCATATGCTTTCAACGCCGCGGCGGTTTTCTGGAAGCAATTGTGCACCGCTTCCCTCGGTCTCAAAACTGAATAGAACGGTATAGCTTGTATGGTGCGTGCCATCGCCATATCGCGCACCATTCGCTTGTTGCGTGTTAGTGACAACAGCCGCATCGCCAACGCGTGAACGTATTTCAGAAACCGCGGCGCGAACGCGCTGTTCACTACAGCCTGTCGCATCCATTATTTGCTGTGTAGTCGCGCCACCGTCTGAGCGCATCATTGTATATTGAACGCCAACGCGTGCGCCGCGTCTGAATGGTTGCTCTGGCGTATCAGTAACAATTGTTCGGTTGCCATTTTCGACGCGGTTGGCGTTGGTATGGTCAACAAGGTTTAAAAGGAATTTGACCCAATTGATAATTTTGTCGGCTTCTATTGTTCCAGACGCTTGTCTGAATTCAATTGTGCCGCGTGACCATGTTTGCAAATTAATCGTCGTGAATTTGCCGAACGTCAATTCGCTAATGTTTGAAGCGTTCTCAATACGGCGCGTGCTTAATGGCGAGCAATAGCGGTTGTCTGTTCTTGATCTAGGGAACATTGAATTGACCGCATCTTGTTGGCGCGTATAGCGGCGCATAATATCTTGTACCGCGATAAAATCCATTGGCTCGCCATATGCGCCTGTGATGTATCGGCCTGTGGTGGCGCGTGAGTGGATGCTATCGCCACAAAAGCGAACGGCGTGCGTGCTATCGTTAAGCGGCGCATTGCCAATGTGAACGTGCAAACCGCATGACGAATTCACGTTCGCGCCAACGTCTGAAAGAACGCGGCAAATTTTCTTGATATAATCGAATGCGAAATCACATGGCGCTAATGGTGGTAAAACTATTTCGGCGTCAACGCGCGGCGTGCCATCGGGTTTTACATCACAGCCGCGAATTTCGGCACGATCAAACGCGTTTTTTATTATTGCGATATTTGCGCCGCTTGTTTCGATTTCTATTCCAAATGTGTAAGTCATTGTTTTTACTTCCTTTTTACTAGATTGTAGGGCAAAGCTGTCGCCCTATACCTAGTTTATGCACCATTTTTTACCATAAGACAAGGGAATATGTGGGATTATCTGGAACAATTGTTCGGCTTATGATTTCAGACCAGCGCCGCGCCAAAAAAAACGCTGGAAAAATCCAGCGCGAAAAACGGTTTTTTTATATTTATAAGGAACGCATGTGTATGTGTGTGTATATATGTGTGTATATATAGGTATATATACCTATGTATATATACTATACCCCGACCCCGAAGCCCGAACCCGAAAGCCCGAACCCCGAAGCCCGATTGTTTATTTCATTGTGTGCGCAAGTGTTGTCATTGCGCTCGTTGTCGGGTTGCCGCTCCCGACCAAGAAAGTGTAAGTGCTGACGTTGCAGGCTAAAACACCAAACTGCTTGGCGTCATGATACGTTGCGAAGTGTCCTTCTTCTTCTTTGTCTACTGGTTCGCTCGTCCCGTAGTTTTTAACTGCCCAGTCGCAAAAGGCTTGGAACTGCGTGTCGTCTTCATACTCGAACCCGCTCGTGTCATCATAGAACAGTGCGGTTGCCCAGTGGTCAGGTAACTCCAGCGTGATTGTCTCCATCTTCTCTCTCCTCTACTAGAATACTCCCACAATATCCCACACTATATAGTATGTCAACAGGTAAATTAAAAAAAGATTCGGCGCTGCTGACTCGCAGCACCACGCAGCGGCCCGGCAGCTTTCGGACAATTGTTCGGGTTGTGACTCTCCGGGCTGGCTGCGACCCGGAGTCATCTCTACCCGGAGGCTGCGGCCCGGCGGAATCACCCGGCAGCTATTGCCCGGAACCCGAACCCGAACAATTCATCGGGTTGTTCTCCCCGGCTGCAAACACCCGGCCCCGAATCTTTAGCTGCCCGGAAGTTGCAGCCCGATGATTCCCGTGCAGCCTGAATCATGAACCCCGAACCCGAACAATTTGTCGGGTTATGGTCCGAGCAGACTCGCTGCGGCCCGAATCGCTGGCTGCGTTTCCTGATTTTTAAAAAGCTGCTGGGCTGCGCTGTGAGTCATCCCGAACAAGTTTGGCACCCCGAACCCCGAACAGGTACGCTTCGGCGTTCTGGGGGCGTTTTTGGGGGGTCTACGACCCCGCCAGCCACCCCACATGGGGCGCACGCGCTATTTTACGGCTTCGCCGTTATAATCTGTTATAGGGATTTGTTCGGATTCTGTGGGATTTTCTGTTGGTGTTACGTCAATCATGCGATCTTTAGCGCGAGCCATAAACTCTTGCAGTTGTTCAACGATCTGATCCCGTGTGAGGTTGTCCACATTTTCGTGCGTTACATGGCTACGGGCTACCATGAGTCCAGTCACCTTCAGGCGCAGTTCTTCTGCCTTGATTGCGGCCCCGAAGTTCCCTGCCTGCCATGCTTCATCTCTGAGCCTTTGCATATCCCGAACAGATTTGGTTACGGACACGCCGTATTTGCTTTCTAGCTCTTGTCGCATTTCTTCCATGCGTTCTTTCACCCGTGGGTGATTGAGAAGCTGTACGGCTGACACGTTCGGGTTTTTATATCCTGCGGCTCTTGCCGCACCCGTCTGCGTCATATCCTTGTGAATGTAGTTATCAAGAAACTTTTGTTGTGGGGGCGTAAGACGCTTCACACCCTTCTCGACTTGTTCACCAACCTTGGGCATTGTCATTCCTTGTCTTGCTCTTGCCTTTACAATACCGACAACGGGCAACCCATGCAAGCCCAACAGTTCCCATACCTTAAACATTAATCGCATCATCAATAATTACATCAAGGGGGGTAGGGTATATACCCCCCCTTATAGGGGGTGACGTAGTTGACGTAAAATAACATATTGATTTTATTACATTTTCTACGTCAAATCAGATTTTTGACGTAGTTGACGTAAACTTGCAAACCATTGATATTGTTTAATAATCAACATTACGTCAACTACGTCAACTTTTGACGCGCTTTTTTTTGACGTAAAATATCGTTTAAAATCAATACATAATTTTTTTTACCTTTTTTGCTTGACGCGCCTATATGGTGTGGGTATAAGTGGGACATCTAGTAAAACGGAGTATATAAGATGACTAAATATAACGGATGGACAAACTACGAAACGTGGCTTGTAAACTTGTGGTTTTCTGACAGCTACAACGAGTATTTCCTTGAGCAGTTCCGCGAGGGCGAGTTGCTTGAGAAGGTTAATCACGATCAGTTGCGTGATTATGTTGTTGAGGGTTTCTTGGATGAAGAGACGCCCGAAAATGGTCTTGTGACTGATTTGGTCAACAACGCTATGAGCCAAGTAAATTGGCGCGAGTTGGCTGAACATGTTGAAGACTTGCTACAGTATGAAATGGAGGTGGCATAATGTTATATATGGCATATGGAATGAACACGAACAGGGACGCAATGAAGGTGCGTTGCCCGAAGGCTAAACCGTTGGGCGGGTTTTACCTGCCCGACACTCGGTTAGTTTTCCGCGGTGTTGCTGATATTGTACCCGACATGGACAGCATTTGTCCTGTTGTGCTGTGGGAGATCACACACGATTGCTTGCGTGCGTTGGACAAGTTGGAGGGTTATCCGCACTTATACAACAGGCGCAAGATCAACACGGACTGGATCGTTTACGAGATGAACGACAAAAGCCGAACAAGTCCACCGAACGGGGGCTATTACAAAATGATTGAGGACGGCTACAAAGATTTTGGCCTTGATGATTATTGTTTACGCGTTGCGTTGTCTGAAGCTGAGGAGGTAGCGGCGTGAGTGGTCAAGTTGAAAACTTAGAAGAGTTCTTGGCTTGGCTGAAAACTTGCCCGAATCATTACGCAATTAGCTCTATGTCTGGCGGCTATGTGCACGCTAAATTTTTAATTCCTGTTGAGCGAAAGAGGGAGGACGCATGAGATTTTTACAACAAACAAACATTGACGGCGGGGTGTATTTACTCCCTGCCGCGCAAGTGTCGGTGACTGAGACTGAGATTGAGTGGCTGATTGAGGGCTTAGATGCGCTTATTCTGCCCGATAGATCGAAACGCATTAAGCGTGCGCTTAAACGTGCGCTTGGTGAAATTGAAGGGGCGGCGTGATGGATAAGAAAGATTTATTGATTGCAATGCTTGAGGATATGGAGCGCGATTTAAAAAGCATTGATAAAGAGGATGTTTTCATTGCTGTTGCTTGCGTTGCTTTGGTTGGCCTTTGGATCACTGGGGTTGTTGTTGAGTGGTGGTAACATTTAAAAAATTAGGAGAGAGATTATGACTAAGAAAAGAACGTATAAGAAGTGGACTGAATACGACGACAGCGCCTTACTTGATATGGTCGATAAGGGCTTTAAGGTCAGGATGATTGCGGCAACTATGAATAGAACAATGCCAAGCGTTACGAATAGGATTGTTGTTCTGAAGGGCAAGAATAAAGAAGCGCCCCCCGAAGCAGTCAAAAAACACTGGGTAAGGAAATTGCTCGGATTAAAATAACAAACAGGGGCGGTTCTTCCGCCCTTTTTTGCGTTTGTAAGGCGAACAAGTGTCTGCTATTCTTGACCCGCAAACAGCGTTTCGCCTGTTGTTTGCCTTACGACTTTCCCCCGCTCGGCTAGGATACGCACTGCAACAGCGGGGGGTTTTTTATGCCTTGCGCTTCTGGGCGAGTTCCCCCCGATGACAAAACGGATTTAAATCCCGATTATAATCCGCCCCGAACATAATTTTTCTTATTTAGTTGTTGACCCCGAACATAAGATTTGTTATGTAGGGTTATTCTAGTAAAATAAGGAGTTCCCGATGGGAAAGGTTAAAGGTTTGATGGAGGATTTGCTTGAGAGTGCAATGACTTCTTGCCCCGATTGCGATGGTGATGGGCGTGTTGAGGTTGAGTATGCTGTACCGCATAACTTCAACCGCGATGTAGGTTATTTGGATACCCGAATGGAGGATTGCGAGACTTGTTCGGGCTATGGTGAAGTAGAATTAGAAGAAGAAGCCACAGGAGGAAACAATGGCTATTAAGAAAACTACACAAACAGAAGGCGCTATGGTAACGGCGCTAAAGCATGGTGAAATCAAGTTGCGTTTGGTTGGCTCGACACCTTTTTATTACAATTCGATGAGCTTGAAGGCGAAGCGTGATTTGTTGATTGGAGGAGCTAAAAAAACCACGGCGCAACGGCGTGAAATTAAGCACAACCCCGAACAAGAGTTCAGAGATTCTGTTTATAAAAAAAGCTATGGGAAAACGCATTTGTATTTCCCCCCTGCGGCTATCAAGCAAGCTATGGCTACGGCGGCTATTGAGACAAAGGGCGTTGCGAAGACCAATGTTCAGCGTTTGATTTTCTTGCCCGATTTAGAAATGGAAATTTACGGCAAGCCATATTTAAAGATCGACACGGTTCGCATGGCAGATATTAACAAGACCCCCGACATGCGAACGAGGGCTTATTTGAAGGAGTGGTGCGCGGAAGTTAAGATTAACTTTGTGATGCCGACTTTAACTGCGACTGATGTGTTTACGTTGTTGCAGAACGCGGGAACGATCATTGGTTTGGGAGATTTTCGTCAGGAAAAGGGTCGAGGAGCATATGGGTGCTTTACCGTGACTGGCGAGGGTTTGCCAAATTGGAAAGATCACAAGGACGATTGGAAGCGCATTACGAAGAATGCGATGGAAGAGCAGAAGTATGCGATGGATTATCCCGAACATGCTGATGATATGACAGCGGATTTGATGGGCTTTTTGGAAGAAGAACGCGCCCGTAGAATGGTAGCATAGGAGGTGCGCTTGGCAAGCATTACAGGTGGGCATTGCCTATGTCCATCTGATCGACAAGGTAAGGCGGTTAACATGCGGCGGGGTTCGGCGGGGTATGGTCCGTTATGGTTCGATAAGTTCTGGCGGTCTTGTTTAGGCTTGGAGCGATGTGGACGGTATGTTCCGGTTCGGTGGGTTCTGGCGGTTTCGGATAGGCTGGGATTGGCTTCGTGCGGTTCGGTTCGTTATGGCGGTCTTGGTTCGGCTTGGCGTGTTTGGTTCGGGTCCGGCTGTTCTTGGTGACATTTGTTGCGGCGAACACGGTGGGAGATCATGCGGATTTCCCACCAATTTAAATTAAATTGGAGAGTAAAATGGAAGATAGAATTGATTCAGTTTGGAATAAAGATGAACGTCAGGAGATAGTTGATAACTATCTCGCTGAAACTGGTCGTAATATGTTTAAGGTAGATGAGTTTACAGATTGGTTAAAGGGCAAGCCCGAACATAGGTGTTATGATAGGTTTTTTGGTTCGGGTGATGAAGAGGCCGCGAGACAATATCGCATGGGCTTGGCGCGTCAATTGATTAGTGGTTTGCGTATTCAAGTTCACATTCCACCAGTTGAGCAGGTTGATGTTAGTCAGTTGGCGACAGCGATAAGCTATGAAGCCCCTGCTTTTATCAGTCCTATGTCTAGTCGTAGGACGGGTGGTGGTTATGTGCCATATGATCCAGAAAGCGAAGAATCTCGCTCTGAGTTGCGTAGGCAGGCCGCGGCTGATTTGGCGCGTTGGCTTAATCGTTACCGTGGTTGCATTGAGGCGTATGGCGTTAGTGTTCACCACATTGAGGAAATGTCTACAGTCTTGAGGGGTGAAGAGGAGAAAGCCGCATGAAGATAAGTAAGAAGGATATGGACAAGATGCTTGACGAGGTTTTTCGCAAGGTGTTTGGGAGTGATTGGTGATGGATGAGAAGCCAACATTCCGCTACTTGCTTGACCGCTTAGACGAGGTTCGAACGCAGTCTGATTTAGAAAATATCAAGGACGAGGTTGAGGGGCTTTTGCCCCTTGATCGCTTTGAGGAGGACAAAGGGTTTGACGTTATGACCGCGATTGAGGAGGTTAAGCGTGATTATGTGAGCAGAGCTTTAGAGAAAGCCCCGACTCTGTACGAGGCGGCAGATTTACTCGGTTTAAAGAGCTATCAGGTTCTTGTGAATTGGATGAAGAAGTTGGGGGTGAGCAAGTGATTGAGTTCTTTACTGTGCTTATCATTGATTACAAGTTACAGAACAACGACATGGAAACCCGCATTTGGTTTGAGACTGAGCGCCATTGCCAGAGCGCGTTGAGCAAAGTTGATCCGTTATATAATCACTTGCTCGGCTTGTACGGCAATGACATGATGATGAGGTGTTATGTTACTGAGGAGGCTTCGCATGATTTGGTTAGACC
>Ga0196887_1000025_pt1 | contig 58360 bp, 80 predicted proteins | sample VirMetDEL_Mar_31_FD_169094 | JGI IMG/M metagenome (GOLD analysis project Ga0196887, IMG submission 169094) | Aqueous microbial communities from the Delaware River and Bay under freshwater to marine salinity gradient to study organic matter... | ecosystem: Environmental > Aquatic > Marine >... | reverse complement strand
GCTGTCGGAATAACAATAGTAGTTGTTTTACCAGAAGCAACTGCTGTGGTAACAACAAAGTCAAAATACGCACCTGTGTTAGCACTTGAAGCCGCAGGTATATTAATAACATTATCTAGTGTTCCGTGGATGTTAACAATACTGCCAGACTGAGCAATCGTTAAAGCATCAGTGACAGCACCAGAAGCTTCCCAAGTTGTGATTACAGGTCTGCGAGCAGTAAGCGTTGAGGATGTTGCTATAGTTGTTGTGCTAGAAAGCGCACCAGTTGATGAAATAGTAATATTGTCAGTAAAAGCACCAGTAGTTTCACTTTTAGTAACACCAATGAAACCGCCTTCTGAACGGACTGGACCCGAAAAAGTTGTATTAGCCATATTAAATACTCCTGTCGTGGCTAGTGTCAGTCGCACCATGCGACTGTCAGGGTTATTAGTTTATATATCATATATTAAAAAAGGGGGGCTGTGAAGCCCCCCTTTCTGTCTAAAAGAAACCGAACTAAGCGGCTCCCGGTGTTCCAAACACGCAACGCCAGTCAGATACACCAAAGCTGTATCTTTCCCGCGCTTTATAACGCATGTTACCAGTATCAAAATCACCTTCCATAGCAGTGCGAAGAGGCGTTCTTTGAAACAGTTTAAATCCATTCGGACAATCTGTCTTAATATAAAACGCATCAGTGTCTGTTAAGAAATGATTAACAACTGCGCCATCAGGCAACATACCCATTGACTTCGTTGCATTGACATCGTTATCAGCACTACCCGGACGTAAATTACTGTTAAGTAATCTTTCGGCTACAAACTGCAATTCTTTTGGAATTATCAATTTTTGACCACGAATAGCGACCTTTAAGCCTCGCTCGTCTTTTGCACCTGCAACGTCAATAAGCATCTGTTCTAAAGATGTCTCGTTGAGGTCAGCAGCTACGGCCAGAACATTACTTTGAGTGCCGTTAATGGTTGGGTGTGAAGCACTGCAAAGTGCAACCCCATCACCAATAGCACTCGCACCTGCTGTAAACGCATTGTTTAGGACAGCAGCAGCTTTGATCTGTTTAGTTTGAGACATAGAACGGGCTAATGCTCGTGTGTAACGACTTGCCAGTCTATCATACAAGTTATCCTCAACAGCTTCTTCTGTAATAGAAAAGGCCAACGCAATTGTTTCGTGAGTGTAACGCGCTGTATAAGTCTCTTGTGCGTCATCAAAATTAACACTTCCGCCTTCAGATTTAACTGGGGCAGTAGAAAATCCTGATAACATTACATCTTCTTCAAACGCACGATCTGAGCTTTCTTCATCAAAGATCTCTGCGTGTTCAGAATCATAACGGTCATACTCTAGCCCAAATAAGGCATTTAGACCGGGTTCTAGCTCTTTAGCTAGTTGTGAACGTGAAATCGCCATTGTACTAGCTCCTTTCTAGATACCAGTTGAATCTGCGGTGGTTTGTGAAGCAAACCCACGAGTCGCAGCGTTGAAATGAGCGTTAAGGCGAACTAAAAGCGGATATCCTGCCGCAGTTAGGTCTGAATTAGCTGCATCATCTATAATACCTACAATTCTGAGAGGTAAAGTAGCTGTTACAGCAATCGAACTTACCGATAACGCCGAATTAGACTTTCCAGTACCTGTTGCTCCTGTTCTTGCTGAAGTACCTAAAGAGGCATTAGCAAAAACGGCAGCTTGAGCGGTTGCTACATTTGTTAATGTAGCATCTGTTGCAACTCTAAAAAGTTGATTAGGGTTGTCTGCAACAAACGCCTTTACTGGATAGTTTGTGTCTACTGACACTGAGTTGGAACCGGGCCAGAAATTCTTCCAAATTGTCTTGCCTGTTCCTGAATCTACGTATTCAATACCTGTTAGAACACCCAAGGCTTGTGTTGTACCACCACTAGTAGCTCCTGCATGAGCAATCACGCCAGCAGCTAGTGGGACACAAATTGAACCATTAAAAATAGGGTTAGTATCATCGTTTGCAATTTCATACTCGGTTACACCCGTTGTATTTGCATTGCCGCCGACAATTCCTACAGGAATCAAACCATAGGCTGAGCTTTCATTAGCCATTAGTTATTACTCCAAAAGTTGATGGCAGTAATTATTCCTTATCTTTACTACCAAAAGTTACACGACTTTGACGTTCAGGTTTACTGATCGTCATAGATGAATGAGAATTCTCACGCAGCATATCATTGTCCACCGCTTGCATCTGGTCTTGGCTACGACTATCAAAATAAGCCTTACGTTCTGCTATGGTTTCTAATGGTATCCTTGCAAGAAGCAAACCACCAACGCCAAATACCCCTTCGTATTTTCCGGTATCAATTATAGGAGCCTCAAAATCAGGATATTCATCTTGTCTCACAAGTTCATACCCTTCACGAATTCTTGCGGAAATGTTTTTGCGGTCATCAAAACCACGCACTTCTGCTCGTATCCATCTGTGTTTAAAGCCCTCCGGAGCGGGGGGAGCGTCCAGCATAGTGGGTGGGGTCCACGGTTTACGCCTAACCGATTTTTCCCGTGTATCCTTTGCGCGAGGTTTGCGACTAATAGAGTTAATTCCGTCTAAGGTTGCATCAGTCATTTCATTAATCCTTCACGTATTTCGCGTACTCTTCGAGAGGCACACCTAATTTTTTAGCGATAGCTACTTGGGAAGAGGTGAGTCTAACCTTTCTACCCCGCCCTTTACTACTTGTGTTGCGGGAAACCGAAGCAACATTCTGAGCGGGTTTTCGTGCTGCTTCCCCGGTTGAAAACTTATGCGGAAACTCGTCACGCATACGCCTATCTAGCTCATTGTAGTATTCATCTGTGTTAGTGTCAAAGGATTCTTCTTCAACCATCTTCTTGTGAATACCAAACGCCGCGTATGTCATAGCATCATCGGAACCAAACCAATCGTTTTTATTAGCCCATTTTTCTGCTTTGGGGTCAGGTTTAGCCTGCGTTGTGGCAGCCTGCGCGGGTGCGGTTTGCGTAGCTTGCGCTTGGTTGTAAGCTTCTAATTGTTTTTGATAATTTTCTTGCTCAACCTTCGCCTGCCTAATTCTTTCCCTAGAAACCGTAACTTCAGACAATTTCTTCTGCGCTTCAACTATAGCATCAGCATCCCCTGAATTTAAAGCATCTCTTAACCTTTGTTCCGCAGAACCTTCCTCGGCATCAACACGATTAGTGTATTCATTTAAATACCCTTCATCCAAAGTTTGCATACGAGAACGCAACTCCTCAGATTCTCCCTTAACATTTTCAGCATACACTAAAGCGGCTTTTTCTCTTCGTTCCGCCTCACGCATCTTTTTAGTAAGCTTATCTATTCTTTTTTGAACATTATCCGTATATTCGGCTTGCTCGCTTTCTTTAGGGTCAGGTTTTTCCCCTGTACCTCCTACTAATTCTAAAGAACCTTGTTCTTTTTCCGAAGCATCTTCTAAAACAATTTCTTGTTCTTTGGAATCTTCTTCTCCTACATCGATGGTAAGCTCTTCGTTTTGTCCTGCTAATTGCTCTGCGGTAGATTTATTGCCCATTATGTCCTCCTAAAAATGCAAAATGTCTTCGGGATCTAAGATAGTAGCAAGCACCTCATCATCGTTGAGTATCCTTACTTCTCCCCCTTCTATCCTAAATCGAGATCCAGCGTAGCGGGCAAAAATAACCCAATCACCCTGCTCACACCAAGCTTTTTCAGGGAACTTCTCTTTGTCTCGATAGGCCAAAGGACCTACTTTAAGCACATAACCCGCAACCGTAGCTATGTTAGAATCTTCTTGGACTTTGTGCGGAAGATAAATGCCGCCTTCTGTTTTACCTTTCCCTCTATACGGTAAAATAAGAAGCCTCCACCCTGTAGGCTCCGGCATCCTTTCTAGTGTACTTTTATCAATTAAAGTAGGATCTAGGACTCTTTCCTCTTTTTTAACATAATGAGAGGGTACTTCTTCTTCTTTTGCTTCTTCTTGCACGGTAAACGTAGGTTTCGTGTCAGTCATCTATATGCTCCTGTTTATCTAGCAGGCTCTGGAGTTCCTGTTTAATAAAATTAATGCCGTCTAATTCGCCCATTAGAGCTTGGTAGGTTTCCATACTTGAAACACCTTTATTCTCCAAAACATCCAATATTTGCTGGCGGCGTTGTTTAATTAGCTTCAATATAAAGCTAGAAGTATCTATAGTATTTATGCCAATTAGTACCTCCTATGCAAGATTTTGTAGAATTAAAGCTATAATATACCCAAACACAAATCCTGCAAGTATAAAAATACACGTTGTTTTACGAAACTTGTTCCAAACAAAAGAAACCGTGTCTTTTTGCTCTCTTAAATACTTTTCTACATCATCTATTGCATCTAAAGTCTTTTCATCCAAATTAGTTTTATCTAAAACATATTCTTGCAAAATGCTTTTGTCTTTTACAAAAACATCCCTGTCTTTCTTCTTAACCGTTTTTGCTTTCTTAACTGTTTTCTTAACAGCCATTATACTCTCTCCTATTTATTTTTTAAAAAACTTTGCTGCACTTCTTACACCGAAGCTTGCCGCTACGATAACGCCAAGGCTTGCAGTATACCAAGTCGGAGCTTTATCTAAAGCTTCAAACCCTTTCATTACAATCTCAACACCCCTCTCTCCTGTGAAAGAAAGTATTAATGGTATCGACCAGAGTCCTAGTATCCATTCATCTTTCCAAGAGTCTTTTGAGGCTTCAGCCATCGTTTGATCCCAGTCTATCTCGCCTGTTGCCATCTTTGTCTTACGTTTTTCGATAGCAACTTTCAATTCACCTGCTGCTTTTGTTTGTTCTACTTTATTTTGTAGGTAACTGGTTGCTATGCCACCGACTGCCGATACTATACTTCCAAAGATCATGTCCAAGACTCCTTCTTTCCACCATAGTAAGGTCTAGCGTGACCCTCTGAGATTAAAACCTCACACACATCACGCCCATCTTCTAAGATAGGTCTGCCTAGTATCCTGCCAAACTTTCCTTTTCCATCTTTATATGTATTCATAATAAATTTTTTGGGCAGGAGTTCTTTGGCTCTTGCTTTTGCAGCCAACCCCAGAGCTTTCTCTTCAAGATTCCGAGTGCGAGATTCGGGAGTATCAATACCATAAAAGCGAATATACTGATTGTTGAGATGTACACCGAAGCCGAGATCAATATCAACAACACTGGTATCAGCATCAACAACCCGTACAAGTTTGCAACGATAACTGTAAATGTTTTCATCCATACTAACTCCTATAATCCTACACTGCCAGACACTGAACGTACAAACTCTTGCACCCCTGCTACGACATGAAGTCTATTACCTGTAGCTGCTGTTGCTTTTAATATCTCTGATGGTTGAAGCACTAGATCTCTTGTTAGTAATTCCACTGTGCCGTTAGCTCCTACTGCCGCTACTTTAAACAAACTAAACACATCGGACCCATTTGTTAATGTGAGGGTGAGAGTATCGGCATTACCAGAATCCTCAGACACTAAGATAGAGTTAACAATAACGAAAGAAACTGTAGCAGGTGCAGTGTACAATACAGTAACCCCTGTGCCTGTCAGATCTAGCTTTGCATTAGTAACACGCTGTATATATTGAGGATAACTATCTATAAACATTAACCGAACCTATGCTTCTGAGACTTCGGAGGAGATTTCTTTCTTGCACTTGGACCACCCCAGAATACCTTGTTCGCCCAGTATGCTGCTGATGTCTTACCCTTCTTAATATTCTTTCCATGCCGGGCTTTGAAAGACTTTCTGGCTTCAGGACTGTAGTTATGCCCCATACCTTTAGCACCAAAGCGTATAACCTTAACCTTACTACCATCTCGTACAGCGACAACAGCTTTCTTACTCTTGTGTGATGGTGTCATCTTAGGTTTGTTTAAACCTTTAAGACCCACCTTCTTTAGTCTGTTCTTTTCTGAATCTGTTAAACTCATTTCCTGTACTTCCTAGTTTTCTTGGCAATCTTCTTAGGTTGTTTAGAAACCTGCTTACCCTTCTTGGTATCTTTCTTTTTCTTCCTAGTCGTAGCAGCGTATTCTGCGTTGCTGAGAGACTTTATAGCCTTCTCAGGTAGGTAGCGTTCACCAGTAGCCTTCTTGCCCTGTGTGGAGGGCTTTCCAGACTTGGTTCTCCACTTCTGTTTAGTCCACTTATCAAGACTTTTTTGTGACTTTTGTTTTGCCACTTGCTTTTCCTTTTGATTTCTTCTTTGGGCTATCTTTTAATTTCTTTTGTACAGAAAGAGAAAGCTCATCTTTATGAAAGAGTCTCTTGCTGTTTGCTGTATGTGTTGTGCCTGAATGTAGTTGTCCATTAGGCATTTTGTGAAGACCACCCTTGTGTTCTTTACCATCTTTAAAGTAATGCGGTACACCTTTAGCCACGATATCCACCTCCTGCTTTTTTATATTGTTGTGCTAACATCTGGGCTTTACGAGCAGACCATTGACCTGCTTTACCACCCTTAGTTCCTGATTTAATTTTACTAAACAATCTTTTTCGCATTGCAGGTTTAGTATAATTACCTGCCTCATTTACTTTACTCTTAGCTTTCTTTTTAACAGCCATTACTTCTTCCTATTAGAAGTGAAACCAAAGTATGCACCCACAACCCCTGACATTGCAAGGTATTGCGTCATAATAATACTCTCTGCTTCAGCCATTCGAGCAGGATAAAGAAGAGTTGCTATAGTCGTTGCTAACATTGCAAGTAATAAACACCAGCACATATACCTGCGATTAGACTGATAGATTTTTTTGTCAGGTATATTCTCATTCATTTGAAATACTCTAACTTTCCATCTAAATTAATTTTGTTTAGTTGCTTTCTAATTTTTTCGGTTTGTTCTTTTATTATCTGTTCTTGATCAAGTATTTTTTCTTTTTGTTTTTTAGCCTTCTTTATTAGTTTTTCAACATCAGACATTAAGCACCTCTTGATGTAGCGTAAGAGTTAAGAGAATCGTAAATCCTTTTGGCTGATGGTGCGTATATTCCACCAGCGTTAGATCTTTCTAGCTGTCTAGTAGCTTCTGCCCTTACTTCTTCAGGAGATTTATCTATGTACTGTCTTATTAAAGCACCTTCAAATTCCATAAATCTAGGACTGTTTACAAAGGCACTCTCTCCACCCTCAAAGGCTGCTGCTTCTTTTGAGAACTGCTGTGTTAAGCTTAAATTATCATCTCCAAAAGACGTAAGATCTACAGTCCCATCAGAAGCAGATGTATCCACATCAGGTCCTCCTGTATCTGTAGTCTCTTCAGTTGTTTCTTCTTCAGCTTGAGCCGGGTCATATCCTGTCAACTGAGTAACATCAAAACTTGATGGGAGTTGTACCCCTCCTTCTGGGAAAAAAGCTGACATCTCCTGATTAGTTGGCATATAAGTATATGAACCATCTGGGTTCCGAACTAACCCGTCAACTCCGAAAAGACTACCACCCTTTACCGAAGCTATATCAGCTATTTCTTGTGCCGTCTTACCTGTATCCTGACCACCCGTTACCCCAGTATTTGAAGTGCCTGTAGGAGCATTGTCAATAGATCCTAAACCATAGGTATATGCCCCAGGTGTTGTGCTGTAAAGAGGAGGACTATTGTATCTCCTTGTATAATAATTAGGAACATTGGCAAACATAGAACTCGCAAATTGATTAGGCGCATTACTAAATCTATTTGACATTCCACCAAGACCATACCCCATCATAGGGTTAGATTGATTACCGTATCCCATCCTAGAATTATACTGATTGCCGTAGCCCATTTGAGGGCTAAACTGGTTCCTATACGCCATCATTGGGTTAGTATAAGGTTGTGGTTGATATGTATTGTAGTTAGGTCTAAAAGAAGGTGCAGATAAATAACTCTCTTGTCTTCTCGGAGCTTGTTGAAGAGTATTTATTCTTCTTTGGATAGCGTTTGTCACTCTTTGAGCAGACGGAGAGTAAATGCTACCACTAGCGGCACGATCTCTCTGTGTTAACAGGTCACTTTCTAATCTACCTCTATCATCTAAAGTAGATATCTGATCTAACAAAACATTTTCAAAATCTTTAAACTGATCTGAATCAACAAACTCTCTTTCAGTTCCACCCATTCCTCTGTACGCACGATACATATCTCCATAACCTCTATTAGTGGCATCAAGGTCAGAGGCAGTCGTACCCATAGATGGGGTTGAAGAAGAGTAATAAGGCTGTTGGAATCCACCTAGCCCAAGCATACCACCCATTCTTCCAAAGTTACCAGGACCTCCAGAGAATTGAGAAATTCCGTATCTTTGTGGAGATGAAAATCTCTGTGGACTTAGATACCTTGAAGCAACATTTCTTATGAAATCCATATTCATATTGTTAAACGCTGGAGAAGAAGTGCTTGCTGTTGTAACAGGTGCTGTGCTTGCCATTGTGTCCATATCAGGTGTTGTGATTGGATCTGCTTCTGGAGGTGAGGTTACATTAGCCCCGGCATTTTCAAGAACTGTTTGCGCTTCTGGTGAAAGAGATGAAGTAGTGCCAATACCACTAGGTGTCTGCACTGTGAAGTTTTGAGGAGCCATGTATCCATATGATGGTGGTGAATAACTACCACCCATGCCTGATGTAGGAGGTAAATAACCACCACCACCCATGCCTGTTTGGAATGTTCCTAAATTAGGATTCCCATAACTAGGAGCATTTGAAAAATTATAATTGCCACCACCACCTGCCATAATCTTATCCTATATAATCTGTGCCAGATTCCATCATCTCTGATAAACGACTAGCTCTGTTACCTACTTGCTCTGCCCATTTACTATCAAGCATCTCAACAGCAGCATTCTTCCAAGCCCCTGCTTCTATTGCCTTTAACATATTAGCAAATCCTTTGAGTCTTGGCATCCCTAAATTAAACATCATGTCTATAAGAACTCTTTTTCTTATATCATCTAAATCATCGTACCAATCAAAGGTTTGTTCTAATTCTTTAACGCATATATCTATATCATTACTAAGAAGGTAATCTATTTCATCATCAGATAGACCTCTGTCTTCCAGGTTTCTGCCCACACCAACAGTCTTAATGCCTTCAGTATCTTCATAAACCTTATACTCTACACCCTCATGCATTCTAATTTGTTGCCTCAATTTATCTGCTTGATTAACCATTACTTTCTTGCCTTTAATTGTTCTTTTATAAACTTAACTCTTTGTCCCTCTAACCTTCTTGCGAACTCAAGATTTTTTCTTTCCTCATCAACAAACTCTTGAGAGTAATCACCCTTGGATAAACTAAGTAGTTTTAATTTTTTGTTAATCTTTTGTAGGTTTCTTACAGAACGCCTTATTTCACTTTCAAAAGATAGAATGTCTATATTATCCTCTTCTATTTGATTCGCTCTATCATAATTACCCATGTGTTCATTGTCTCTTACAGCACGAGTAATCTTTGTTAAACTATTATTTAATTGATATATTTCACCAGTAACACCTTTAGCACCACTTAGATTATTAAACACTCTTGATACGAAAGGATACTCTTCAATTCTTCTAGAAGGTTTTGTGATATCATCAGGTAAGACAGTATCTATCATTCTTACTACATGAAAACCTAACGTGCCAGAGTAACCCCTAATAATGTTATCAACCTCTACAGGAGTAAGTGTGTAGCCTGTAAGAGATGCTACTTTTTGTGCAAGCTCTGATGTTGATGGTCTAACGACAGTTGAAGGATCTAAGTTCTGCTCATAATCACTCAGTATCTTTCTTCCTGTAAGGAAGTTATAATTAGTCATTGTTTCTAAAATAGGTTGAATAGTAGTTGGAAAACCAACTCCTAGTGTCCCAAATAAAGCTGAACCAAAAGATCTTTTTAAATCTGCTGATGTATCAGTGCCTAAGTAATAACTTAGTATTCTATCAGGAATAGTTTTAGTTAATAAACCTATTTCAAAAGGAATAGGTAAAGATATAAAGCTATCAGGTCTGCCAAAATATTTACCTAATATAATCCAATTGTTATCTCTTTTAGAATCCTCTATAAGTTCCCATTCATCATCATCGTATTGCATAAACCACAACAGACTTGTAAAACCAATTAAATAAGAAGCCCTAAAGAATGCTAATTTTTTTACTCTTTCTCTTGTAAGCTCTGCATTTGAAGATGCTGCATCACCAGTGAACCCTCTAAAAAGAATATCTAAACCCTGAATCCTAGCATTTAAAAATGGAATGATGGCAGTCACTGCCTTCATATACTTTCCACGCCTTCTAAAATTTAATACTTCTTGAGCTTCCCATATAGCTTGAGCCTCGTTGCCTGTTCTTGCGTACACATCGTTATATACAGCTATTCTTGTTGCAAGGTCAGAGTTCTCAGTTCCCTTATCTAATTTTTCCCAAAGATATCTCAAAGGAGAAGAAACAGTTTTTAAAGTAGACTTCTTTCTACCGGGAAAAGTTTTATTAATTATTTTTTCTACTTCTTTGATTGCATCACTATCACCAGACTTACTCCAATCAAAACCACCTTTAATACCAGCCCTCCTTAAAGCCTCTGCACTTGAATTGTTTCCTACAGCAGATGCTAATCCTTTAATTGAGTCAACTAAAGGAGCATTAGTTCTACCACTTGTAACATAAGCACTTAAAGAATCACGGAAAAAATTTGCCAACATGAACCCTGGGTCTTTAGTCACAAGCTCTCTTAAAGCATTAGCAGGAAGTGTACCTAGCTTAGATAAAAAACCATCACCCAATACGCTTGGATCATCTAATGATGTCAACATCTGAAACAACATAGGGTCATGCATAATAAATTTATTTTCTTCACCATTAACATAAACAGAAACAGTGTTGCCTTGATCACCCTTTTTCTTGCGAGTTGCCCCTGCTACTCCTTCGATAACATCTTCACTGGTGCGAGTTATTGTGTTTAGTTTTAAAGCATCCCTAACTACTCTTTGAGTAGCTATGTTTCTTGCTGATGCTTCAATAGCTTCACTCATATTAATAATAAGATTATTAAATATATTAGAAACAGGTTGCCCTGTTTCAACGAGAGACATTTCTTTTACATCAAAATTTCCAGATCCTTTAAGCTCTTTTATGTAAGCTTCAACTTCTGCCATATTTCTAAAGAAACTACTACTAACATCTCCATTACTAAAGTAGATCCTGTATACTTTCCCGGCTCCTGCTTTTAACTTTCTTTTACCTGATGGAGCTTTGTAGCTAGAAGGTTGGCTACCTAGTTCAATACTATCTGACAAAATATTAACTGGTTCATCTATTGTTGGATTAAATGTTTTATTAGATTTATTGCTTACCTCTCTGTACATAGGAATATAGAATAAAGATTGTTTGTATTCCTCTCTTTTACTATTACTTAAAACACCTGCGTTTACTTGAAAATCTGCAAGTTTATTAAAATACATATTTAATTTTATTGCTGTTTCTCCAAAGTATGGATGTGTATTATTATATTCATTAATATAAGATTGAGCTTCGTCTGCACTCATTACATTAAGACGTTGTGTTTCATTACTATTATGAATCTCTAGCTCTCTTTGAGCTACCATGTATAATTGAAAATCTTCTTCAGTGCCATTCTCTATAACATCATTTAAAACAGTGTCTATCAACCCACCAATATTATATTCTTTACCATCTTTCGTTTCTGTAAAAGGTTGATTACTAATAAAACCTTTTCCTCTTTGACTAGAAGAAAGATAATTAGGCACACCTATATTTAATGCACCACTTAAAATAGCCGCAGCATTTTTTGCCATCTGCAAAGCAGCATGAGAACTGACATCAGCCATTCTATCACCCTCTGCGGAGGCAACCACTTTATCCAATCTAGAAGCGTAATCAAGATCGTTAATAAAAGCTTCTCTAAACCTTAAACCTATTTCAGCTATTTTTTTATTCCAAGTATTGCCATAAACTCTATCAAGAATAGTAGACCCTACAGTTTCGGTTGAATTATTTTTTCCTATGCCGAATTTTTTCTTTGCATTTTTTATAAATCTACTTGTTTCGCTATTAACAACACTATTTCTTTCATTAATTATTTTTTTAGTTTCATCAAATAATTTTCTAATAGAAACACGGCTATTAGGATTATAATCTTTTAATATGTTTAAAGCAGCCTCTCCAGCTTCTTGACTAATTTTTCCTCCATTAATTTTTTCTTGTATTTCTTTTTCAATAGGATTTTTAATAGAATTTATTTCTTCTTTTGAAAAAACTACTCCCTCTTTAGTATTAGAAAGATTTATTAATTTATCTACTGCAACTTTTTTATTTCTTCTAAGTGTAGATGCTTCAATACCGCCATCAACATCAGTAACATCTGATATTCTTTGAAAAATATTTTTTACTTTTGTATTTTTTAAAGCGTCTAAAATAGATCTCATGAAAAGTTTTATTTTTCCATACAACATTTCTTCTTTTGCACTACTTATAGAACCATCAGCAATGTATTGAACATAAGCAGCAGCCATAGCTTCATCTTCAATTAATTTTTCATTAAGTTTTCCACTTGATTGATACCTATCATTATTTTTATATTTTTCTTTAGCAACATCATAGTAAGTTTTGCTTTTATCTTGTGGATCTGTTGCTTTTCTTACAAACTTTCTTAAGCTAACTATATCCCCTTTACTTAAAGGTCCCATTTCTCGTTCTGCTAAATCTGTAATAACATGAAAACCTTCTTCTTGTATTATTTCAGCAATAATCTGTTCTTGTTTTTTAGTGTTGGTTGTACCTAAAGCCCCAGCAGCAATATCAATAATAATTTTACCTTCCTGCTCCCTTAACAAAGCAGTAGGTTTACTACTATCTGTTCCTTCAATAGACCGAACAAAATTAATTGCAACATCAAAATCTTTATCTGATGTTTCTGATGTTGATGTAATAGTTTTAAAGTTTTCTATTAATCTAGGTAAAAAAGTTTCACTAAACTTAGATAAAAATTCTTCATGGTAAAATAATTTGCTGTTAGCAATATCTATTGCTTTTTGAGAAAATGATTTATCTAATTTTGATTTGATATTCTCTGAAGAATAAACTTTATCTTCTGGACCTAGTTTATTCACTTTTTCTTCTAATATAGAATTATCTAATATAGCTTTATATTGTGCGTCAAGAGAATCAGCTGTTTTTTTTGCAGCATCTGCTGCCTTATTTTTTTTATCTCTAACCTCCTTATCTCTAACCTCATTTTGTTGAGCAAGAATCTCGTCAATTTCTATTTTGAATGTATTTTTTTCTTCAGTAGTTTTAGCAGCTTTACGTAGTTCTGTAAGCACTCCTACTCTCATACCTCCTGGCAAAGCCCTATAGATTTCTTGAGTGTTTAAATATTTTTTTCTTGATTTTTCAGGTAGACTAGAAATATCTAAAGAAGGACTGTCGTCATCAAAATATACAGTTTCTTTAGGTCTATTAGAATTTTTTCCTGATTCACCATCTGTACCACCAAGTGTTGTTTGAGAAACTCCTGCAACATTTTCTGCGTCAGCCTTTGCAGTAGCCTCTTCAGCAGCCTTTTTAACAGCCTCCTCCATAATTTTTTTTTGCGTCTTCATCTATTGTTATTGATTTATTTTCTTTCTGTGCAGCTATTAATCCTTCAGCATCTCTGCTAACTGTAAGTTGTTTTTGACCTCTTGGATCAAAAGTTGCATAAACAAAATTACCAGTTTGTTTTAAAACTCCTTGTAACCTTAACATTTTTTGAATTTGAGTCGATTGTTTATTTGTTAATTCAATACCCTGCTCTTTCATTTTTACTCTAAGAATATTTCTATCATATTTTTTTTCAGCTATAACTATTTTTCTTGCTTTTTCAAACTCAGTTAAAGTAACCAAAGGTTTTAAAAGCTCCATTCTTTCTTGGATTTCTTTTTCTGAGATTAATCTAGGGTCAAATTCGTTAAAAGATTTTATTAAATTAAAGTTTTTAGTTTTGCCATCTGCTTTTGCTTTAGCTTTAACCTCTTCTTCAATCAGTTCATTTCTTGCAGTTATATAATCGTAGTTCCTTTCCTTATCTTTTAAGGAAGTAGTTAAATTTTCATTAATATTTAATGCTGTTTTTTCAGCAACATCTTTATTGTTAAACTTTAAATTAGTAAGCTTTCCAAAACTAGCAACTAAATCAAAAGTTCCATCTTCATTATCTTGTACACTTACAGTGTCCGTATCAGATTCAAAATTATTTAGATTAGCATTAATAAGGTTAATAGCATTTTGTTCAAATCCACCCACAATATTATTATCAACATCACCATACAATATCGCGTTTGCACCACCAGTATAATTAGGTATGGACTGCATTATGGCTGCTCCTACTGGAGCGTTTGCATCTGCTTTATCTAGTTCCACACTACTATTGTTAATAACATTCTCATCTAATATTTTAGCTTTTTTAAGTTTTGCCATATTTCTTTGGTTTGACATTACACCAACACCTGTTTCCACAGCACCTGATGGTAACTCCGCAAACATTTCAAGCAAGACTTCCCCAGGTGATGTTATAGCACCTTCAGAAACTACTTGTGCCGAAGCTTCTCCTGCGCCACCACCAACAGCTTGCACACCAAGCTCTGCTCCAACACCAACACCTACTGCTAATCTTCCTAAAGATTTTCTTCTTACAGTATCACTAGCTTTAACTTCTGCTCTCGCAGCTATCTTTGCTATTTGATCGTCAGTCTTTCCTCTTTTCATAAGAAAAGAAGCATTGTCTATAACTTTCTGTCTGGCTTTCCTACCTGCTTCTTTAGCAGCTATCTCAGCACTTTCAGATAATGCTGAACCTGCAACTATTTTTGAAACAGGCTTTACTAATCTACCTGCAACACCAGCAGTGATGCCATCAAAGACAGCTATTGGTATAGCTCTACTTTCTGCAAAAGCACCTGCCTTCTTCATTTTAGCTTCATCGTTTAAAAAGTTTTTAACTTCATCATAGCTATCAAGATCTATGCCTTCTTTCTGCATTTCTTGAGCTACAGTGCTACCCCACTCAACGCCATAAGATCCTAAACCAGATCCTGAAACGGCTCCTATAGCTGCCCCTATTGGACCACCAACAGCAAAGCCAGCTAGACCACCACCAATCATTCCTGCAATAGAGGGTATCGAACTCGCTAAACTTTGAACTGCAACATCAACAACTGCACCGGGATTTTGAATAATAGCCAAAGCACTATCTCCAAAACCTTCTGCTTTTTGTATCTCCTCTAAACCTGATCCTACAGATTCACTCATAGGATACTGTGCCATATCCTCTGCGTCTTGTGCTACTTGTTCGGCAGCAGTTTCTGGGCTTATTATACCTGCTCTCTCTGCATTAATAGCAAGACCAGTAGTTAAATGATTAATACCCCTACCAAGAGCGTTAACAAGTCCTTCACCCATACCGACATCTTGATCTTCTCCTGCATCGTAAGAATAATCTATCTCTTGTTCTTGATCAAAAATACCAGGGTTTTTCTGTTCAACTAAATTTAAAAAATCTAATCTTTCAGCGTTTGTAGCCTCTAAAAAAGGTTTCCCTGCAATAGTGTCAGGAACATTAAGAAGAGTATTTTTAAAATTTATTTGAGGCATAATTGTTTTTTTTATCTATTATGATTAAGGTGTATTTTGCAACGATACGACTTCTCCACTATCATTTACTGTAGGAACTGCTCCACCAGGAGATATGTTTGGTCTACTTATACTAAAAGTGTTTACAAATTCGTTTGTTACATTTTCAACAATCTCTCTCTGTAGTTCATAAAATTCTTTTTTTCCGTATTCTGGAGGACCTGAAGGAAATTGACTTTTAGGAAATGCATCTGGGTTTTTCTTTACATACTCTTCCCATTTTTCTGATCCTCCATAAAAATGTGGATATCTTTTAATCACATTCTTCTCAATATTTTCTATGCTAGCATTAGTCAACAAATCAGGTTTGTTGATATCATTTAATTTAGCAACTGCTACTGCAGTAATATTTCGCTTATCTGCTATTTGTTTTTGACTCTTTAGTTTCTTTTCTGCTATTTCTTCTGCACTTTCTCGATCTCGTTCTCTTTCGCTTATCGTGTCTTCTCTATATTTTCCTAATTGTTTCGTTTGCTGCCTTCTAAGTTCTAAATCATCTGCACTGAGTTGAAGTTTTTTTGCTTCAGATGCAAGTTTCTTTTTACCTTCTTGAGTTTTAAGATAGCTTCCTAAACTTGATGCAACCCCTTCAGTAAGAGTTTTTGCCCCTAACATACCTTGTGCCATTGAGAATAAATCTTCTCTATCAAGGTTTCCTAAGAAAGAAGATAGACCTTTACCTTTAGAAGCTTCATCTGTTTTAGTATATAAGTTTTTAAAATATTCTAACTTATCAACTGAAGTGCCACCTAACCCAGCTAAATCTTCCTCAGTACCTTCAACAAGTTCAATAGGTTTATCAACAGGACCATCATCACTTTTATCTTCAGGAACAACAGTACTAACATCATCACTTTTATCTTCAGGAACAACAGTACCACTATCAGGTTTAGAAGCATCAGGACCATCAGTACCTACTCCCTCCAAACCTTTTAGGTTAAGTGCAGTTCTTGTTTTACCACCACTAGGAACAACAGTACTAGCATCATCACTTTTATCCTCAGTACTAGCATCATCACTTTTATCCTCAAAAATTTCTTTTGTTGCGTCTTGAATATCTTGAGCATTTTTAGAAGTAAATAACAGATCTCCTAGATCAAATTTATTTTTTTCAATTTCTTGAAAAAATTCTTGACCTAAATTAACACTATCACCACCTAAGAAATTTATTTTTTCTTCATCTGTTTTTAAAGTTTGAAAAAATTTGTAGAAATCATTTCGATTTTTAGGATCTAATCCTTGCCCTATCTTTCTTCTTCTTGATTCTATTTTACTTCTTAATTGCACATCTGAAGGATTAAGAGGACCATCATCAAAATTAAATATACCACCTTCATTCATTCTTATAGGAGGTCTGTAAGTTTGCATTAACCCTTGCTGCATTCTTGCTTGAGGAGAAAATGCCATAAGACCACCATTCATACTTCTTTCAACTCGTGTGTTAGGAGCATTAGTATTGATCATTGCAGTAGATAAATTTTCTTGATTACTATCTAAAGCCTCATATTGAGGTAGTGGACTAGATAAAGACATTGCTATTTGATTGTCCATTGCCTGTTGTTTTGCGTCATACACAGTGTTTATAGGTGCATCTTGCTTGGCAAGAATATCATCTACTTCAAACAGTTCTTTTAATCTTTGACTAACAGTTGCTTTTTGCTTCTCACCCATCAAAGAGCGAAGCATATTATTCAAAGCTGAATCAGTTCTTATCTTAGAATTTAATTGATTAGCAGCGTATAATGCGGAATCTGACTCACTCATATCTTTATCCTCTTGTTAAACCTAATCCACCAAGCCCCAACCCAAGAAGAGTTGCTGCTGGGCTAGGAGGGGCAGTGTACTGACTAACTTCAGAAGAAGCTGTAATTGGAACACCACGTAATATTGAAGACAAGAACTGTAAGTTCTGCCTTGGGTAATCTCTTTGGTTGATAAAATCTTCGTAAGCTCTTTCAAGAGATTGTTGTTCTCGCATCCTTACAGACTCACCAACGCCTGCCATTGCTCTTGCTCTGCCTAAACCATACTCTTGTAATGCAGGATCAAGACCAGCCGCAAGTTGAGCAGATTGCTGTGCCATTGCTGCTTCTTGTTCTTGTGCGGCAATACGTCTTGCTTGTTGTTCTGCGGCTCTTTGCTGTGCCTGTGAAAACATTTGCTGTGATAGGTTTGTTCTGAAACTTTGTTGTTGTTCAGCCCTACCCATAGCATCTTGAAATCCTGCTGCTAGATTCTGAGCTTCAAGATCCTGTAAATTCTGATCTAGATCTTGCCTAGCAAGTCTATCGACTACAGCCCTTCTGGAGCCACCAAAAGCACCTGCGGATACAGCCTGAGAATCTCTTGCTGCTTGCCCTTCATTAAATCTATCTTGCGCTCTTCTCTGCTGAACATCAAGAACACCTTCTATATAAGGATTCATATAGGATTGGTACTGGCTTCTCGGATCGTACATCTGAGCAATACCTGCTGTGTAAGGATCTTGATACCTACCCATTGTCATAGAAGGATCATAATACTCAGCTATACCTGCTCTAAAAGGATTAGAACCTTGTGCTTGATTAAGAAATGTTTGATAAGCAGTGTCAATTCCGGGTGCAGGAGCAGCAGATATATCTCTTGTTAACTGTTCTGACGCAAGCGTATCAGCAGCAGGACCTGACAGTCTTGCGCTTTCATAAGGGATATAATCCTCTAAGGATTGAGACTCCGTTCTTGATAATAGTCTTTCAAAATACGGCCTTGCATACTCAGGTAAGTTACTCTGCGTAACTGTTGAGGTTGATTGCATAGGTCTAGAACTACCGCCACCACCCATAACTATAACTCCTTAGACATTACAACGGCTTCTTTTACCAAACCATTTTTTTCAAAAACTTTAGACCAACCCTGCCGACCAGTAATAGAAAGCTTCTTACACCCTGTTTCTCTAGCGAAATTTTCTATAGACACTCTCATGTCAATCAATCTTTCTAACTTTCCACCACCAAGAAAAACATTTAACACTCTCATCTTGGGGTACTCTACAAACTCAGTAACCAAACATCCATCAGGTGCGGGCCATAAAATATATCTACCATCTAAAATACCTCGTCTAATGTCAGAAAAATTATGCGTATCTAATAACTTTAAAGCATTCTTAATCCATCTTTTACATCGAGATATATCATCCTTTAATTCTGCTCTCATTAAGCAACTGCCTTAACATTTTCAATAAATCTATCAAAAGCATCTGCCCCGGCATCAACATTACCACCACCAACAGCCCGTACTACTGGTTCTGGTATTATGTATTCATTTTCTGCAAGGAGGTAAGATTGCTTACCCTCTAAAGAAGCTGGTATAGTATCAACAGATCCACCTTTTTTTAATGCTACAGGAGTTCCATCTTCATTTTCTTTAGTGAGTGTTCCTTCCATATCATCGCCTTCTTGTGCGATAGATATAACTTCACATATAACTTCATGCAATCTGTCCATACCATACATTTCCACAAACCTTGTTAAGGCTTCTTTTGGTGCTGCGCTTTCACACATAATAGCTTGAACACCTTCATTGAAGACATTAGCACTATCTTCTAAAGCTACTTCTGATCTCATAGAGTCATCATCCATAACAGATTCACTTGGAACCATGTCTGTAGGAATAGAACCAATTCCTTCTTCAATAACACCACCTTCTTGCATTCTTCTAGCTTTTTTCTTTTCTTTAAGAAGAAGCAATTCCTCGTCACTCAAACCTGAGAACCTTCCTAAGTCACTAACACCAAAGAAATTTCCCATTATACCTGGAAGCTTACCACCCCTATCATAAACTTCTTGAGGATCAAATTGCTTCATCATACCATCAAAAGATTTTGGTGCATTACCTGCTGTTACTGGATCTATCCTTGATGATAGACTAGGAGATGAACCCCTCAGAGATGGCATTAGCAAACCACCTAAGTCCATACGGACAGGTCCACCATATTGAGCGTATTTTGTTTCTCTATCTGCTGTTGATCCTTCAGGAAAGAAGTTCCTTGCACTTTCCCCAATTTTTTCTCTTGCTGGATCTTCAAAGAATCTAAACTCACCTCTATTATTTTGAGCAAAATCGCTAGGCATACTTCTTAATCTGCGTGTAGGAGGTGCAGCTTCTGGTATATCATATATCTCACGATTATCATTAAATTCAGGATACTCAGGGAAAACAGCTGCTGTGCCAAGAGATCCTGCTAGTGATTGAAGACCTGGAGCTACCGCACTTCCTATTCCTGCACCCGTTTCACCAAGGGTTGCACTAAAAGGATTTGTAACAAGTTTAGAAAGAATAGGATTTGTTTCATTAAAACCTGTTGTAAATGCCTTTTTTGCTGCATCACTTACAAAGGTATCACCAACTGTTTCCCCGAAAGTAGTACCAATCTCCCCTGTTAATTCTGTAAGAGGTGTAAACCCTGTTGTTCCTGCTTCTGCCGCTTTGTCTGCAAAAGTACCCATAGCTCCTTTAGCTAAACTTCCAATACCATAAGACATAGCACCAGATAATAATGCTTGTTTTAAACTTCCTGTTTCAGCAAACTTACCAAGACCTGTTCCTATAGCTCCTGCACCTAATGCACCCAATCCACCTAACATCCCTGCTCCACCTAATGCACTTCCTGCTAATCCACCTAATAAAGGTAACAGAAAAGCAAACGCTTCGGGTTGCCCGGTATCTGGATTGATAGTCATCTTATCGCCACTCATAGCGTTCATGATCCCTACTTCAGCAGGGTTCATATGAACAAGCATCGAGTCTCCGTATCGACCCTTACTAGCTAATTGGTTGGCTTGTGGTGCTAATTCGTACATATTAATTATCCAATTGTCTTTGTTAAGTTAACTAACATTATCCTTAGAATATCATTAGAGTTGAAAATTGTCACTATCTTCTACCATCAGGTCTAATATGAACACGAGGTGTGCCTAATCTCCACTGCACTTCCGTGTCTTCACTGGCTACTTTTAGGGCAAAAGACCTACCTCTTAGACGCATATAGATCTCTTCTGTGTACTGTTCTACTAATGTTGAAGTCTCTGCTTGTGACTGCGTTACCCCATTAGATTCTGTTTGAAGGTACTCTCCACCAGGATAGTTCCTTGTTTTTAAAGTAAAAGTTGCACTTGGAGATGCAGATGATGAGCCATCAAATGTTAAATCTGGTATAACATGTGATACTGAAACAAACCTCTCACCCTCTCCTATACTTAACTGAGAGGATTCTATATAAGATGATATACCTGAAGCAGGAATTGTGCTTCCATCATCGAGTAAAAACTCGTGATAATACAAGTAGTTATCTGTCCCTGCTGCTCTAGGATAATCATCTAAACCACGATCAACCCATGCTGTCCTTGTAAGAGTGCCGTAATACCATATCTGGTCTTGGTAGTTATACGTGACATAGCGATCTATCTCATCACTAGATGAAGAACAATAGAACCACATAATCTCATTAAAAGAACTGTTTGATGCCGCAAAGAATTTTTCTGTTTGAGAATTATTAAAGTCATTAAAGACATAACTCTTTACAGAACAAGGGATCTTCTGGACACCTCCTCCAGAGAACACATAGAAATCTCTCTTACCCATCCAATATACAGTATCATCAACAGCCTTTGCCGTCATCGGTCCAATGATTGTTATATTGTTTGATAACTGCGTAATACCAAAAGTAAATGGTGGTCCCAAGTATCGCATAACATGTAAGCTTACATCCGTAAAAACAAGCACACCTTGCTTTGTTTCTATAGCCGTAACAATCTCAGAACCTGTTCCAAGCTTAATGGAACCTGCTGTATTGCTTGCTTCTGTAGTCCACGTTGTTAAACTCTCTTGCCCACTAAACCTAATAAGCAAAGGATCTTGTGTTCCTATCGCATCTTCTGGGTCGCAGCCAAAGACAATAATGTGTCTGTCAACATCGCTTACTAATACCTGATTCGCTAAAGTTGGAGTTGTAGAATCTGCTCCTGCCAAAGTTGCTAATTCAACAGCCCTGCCAAAAGGAGATCCAGAATTACCTGATCTGTCCCAATAGTAAATACCAGCGTTACGTGGGTTTATCAACATATCTTCGCCAAAATTATCGTGACTCCAAAGACGCAAAGACGCTCCAGAAGCAATAATACTTGAACTAGAACCCCATGTTCCTCGACCCCAGGTTCCTGCTCCCCACCCACTACCTGCAACACTGGTGTCTAAACCAATATTAATTTGATAAGCTGCAACAGTAGATCCACCACCACTGCCTGTATCAGAGCTATTGGCAGTAGCTGTTGCTGTAAACTTATAACTGTTAGCATTAACTATTTCTGTAATCTCATACTCTTGATTAAGCACTGCTGCTGTGATAGCACCACCAAGACTAGCCGCATCACTAAAGGTCACAAAGTCACCTTGGATTGCCCCATGTCCTGTTTCTGAGGTTGTGATAACCGCAGAACCATCGACAGCCGCAAAGGTAGGATCTCCTGCACTTGTTGTAGCTCTAATCGGAGTTATATCGTTTAACGAACCACCCTCATCAATATAATATTTAAGGTTGGTTCCCAAACCCATATACTGAGTGCCGTCTAATCCAACAAAAGTATGCATAGCCCTAGCAGTTCCCAAGAACTGATTGCTGCTTTCTCTTACCCAACCACCTATTTTCTCAGGCACACCTGATCTAAATCGTACCTTATCGCAGTCATACCAACCACCTTCATTAGAATACGATGTTGTTTCTCTGTTTATCCCTGGTCTAAATTGCAATTTAGTTAATGTCATAATAGGCAACCTCACTGCTCTGTACAAAAACAAAACCAAATAAAGCAACAGCTACGGCAAACATAGCAACAATCAAAACAGCAATACAAATATCTTTGATCATCTTCTTACGCAGTAGTTCTTTTTTAAACTCTCTTGCTTTTTCAGCACGAACCCTAGCTATTTCTCCTTGTAACGCTTCCCAAGCCCCAGGCTTCCCGTACAACTGGAATGCGGATCTTAACTCATCTCTTAACTCATCCTGCTCTTTCTTACGGAAGAACGAGTCTATTGCATCACTCTCAACCATTCCTAGTTTTGCTAACAAACCTTTCTTCTTTACCTCACTATGAGATTGAAGTGCAGCTTCACCTTTAGCATATTTAGCCGCAGCGTTAGATAAACTACTGACATCTTTCCCAATTTTGACAGCAGTCATTATTGCTGCGTGAGCAGATTTAATTGCAGAAAATGCTGTAATAGGGTCTATCATTTCTCTTTTTCTTTTTCTTTCTCATTGTTGTGAAACACAAACAGTTGTCTCACTTGTTCTTTCAGTGCTTCTACATCCACCCATATTTTTGACAAGATAAATATTAAAGTTGTTAACCCTATTATTATCGGGTACAGACTTGATACAACCTGTATTATCTCTGCTGTTTCCATATATCACTCTTCAACTACCCAGCTTGTTGAATCTTCATCCCATCTGTACATCTTAGGTGGATCACCCTCACCTGAATCAGAAGGTAACGCAACAGGAGCTTCCCAAACACAAGTGCTTTCATTTAATACCCAAGAGTTAAAAGGTTTTGGTGAATAAAAAGCATTTCTTGTTGAATCATAAGTACTACCAACACCTGCATAATTTTTGCGGAAGTTGCCGTTGTAAGAGGTCTGAACCCAAGTGCCACCAAATAATTTTTGACAGTGAGCTATTCCAATACTCTCCGTTTCTTTGCCATCAGCAAGAGCCGTGTCAGCGTTAGATACTACCACTACTCGTAATACTAAACTGTTTGAATCTATCTCTGCAAAATGTGCCATCTTATATCCTTATAATTTTAACTCTGTTAATCTATCGTCACTACCTATCGCTCCTTTTACAAAAGTATTGAACGATAAACTTATCCTTGTTTTTCCTTCTGGAACTTTAAAAACACTGTGTGGCAAGCTTGAAGGAAATAAATATAAGTCTCCTATGTCCGTTTCGTACCACCAGCTTCGTGAATTATAGGCGTTCCATTCTTTTGTTTCTAACTGAATTATCTTATAACCCTCGTTAAAAAAATTAATCCTGTCTCTTTTTGGGTCAGTATCTATATAAAAAACTCCAGAAACTATTGAGTTAGGATGAGCGTGTTTGTGATGATACTCACCTTCCTCTGTATAATTAATCCAAGATTGTGTGATGTATATATCATTACCTTCAACTGGACTTAGTGTATGATCTACATAATCTTTTAAAGATTCTTCTAAAAATGTATTAAGTTTCAATAACTTAGTGTTTTTTAAAACGTAATGATCTACACTTGTTTTGTTTCCTTCGTTTTGTTTTTTCTCCTGTTTGTTAATAAATTTTAATTCTGCTCTGGTTAAATCTCTTTCTATTTTGTAATGCCCAACAGGTGTTGGAAATAAATTATAAATCATTAATGCATAGCTTTTTCAAATTTTTCATCTTCTTTCTCTAAAGCTTTAATCTGTTCAGGCAACCAAATAGAATTTATCTTATCTTCAAATTTTTTAGATAACTCCATTACCTCATAAACTTCTTCGATTGTTGGGCAAGGTCGTGGGTCATCCCATCTAGTAAATACATTGTTAGATATCTCCCACTTTGCTTTTGGTCTTAACAGTTCCATCGCAACATCTATCCCGTAAAATCTATATATTTTAGCATCCATAAATATTCCCCTATTCTTCTAATTTAATAACAACAACGCCAGAGCCACCTGCGTTACCATTGAAAAAAGTACCCCCACTTCTTCCTCCACCACCACCACCACCACCAGTGTTAGCCGTTCCTGCTACTCCAACTCCTGAATGATTTCCTGCACCACCACCACCAGAGCCGCCAGCACCTCCACCATTAGCTTGCGATCCTCCACCGCCTCCACCTGCTCTAGTTACAGATGAACCTGATAATGTTGAAGCTGTCCCTGCTCCTCCAGCACCACCAGCAGTACTGCTTCCATTAACACCTACAGCAGCGGCTCCACCGCCACCTCCTCCACCAAAGGAAGGTGAACTACCATTATTTGTTCCACCATTGCTGCCCTGAGAAGGGCTTACGGAAGGCGTGTTTCCCGAACCACCAGCTACACTACCGCCAGAAGAAGAACCTCCCCCACCTGAACCACCATTTGCACCAGCTTGACCAGCAGAAGGACCATTAGAACCACCCCCGCCACCACCAGAAGAAGTTATGGAAGCTGGGCTACCAATCGAAGAGTCACCCCCTGAAGCCCCTGCGTTATTTCCAAATGTACCTGTTGCTCCACCAGCACCCACTGTTATTGTGTACTCTGTTCCAGCACTAACACTTAAACTTGTTCCTGTTCTAAAGCCTCCTGCTCCACCGCCACCACCACAGTTTCCACCACCAGCACCACCTGCGACAACAAGATAAGAAATATCAGTGACACCAACAGGGCAAACCCATTTACCTGTTGCGTTAAAAGTATAAGAAGCAAGTCCTGAAGTAGTATAACTGACAACAATAACGCCAGATCCGCCAGAAGACCCTAGTCCACCCGTAGATTGACCACCACCGCCTCCGCCTCCGCCACCAGTATTTGCTGAAGCCGCACTTGGGGCTGAATCATTTACACTACCTGCGGCTCCTCCACCTGAACCACCTGCTGCAGCTCCTGCTGGTGAAACGAAAGAACCACCACCTCCACCGCCTGCTCTAGTTACAGAACTACCACTAATGGTTGAAGCTGTTCCATTTCCACCTGCTCCACCAATTCCATTATTTGAAGCAGAACCTGCTGCACCTACGGCTCCTGCTCCACCGCCACCACCTGCTGCTCCTATATTTCCTGCATTTGTTGCACCTGCTCCACCATTACTTCCCTGAGAGGGACTAACCGAAGGAGTGTTTCCAGAACCACCTGCTCTACCTGTAGTTCCTTGACCACCACCGCCACCAGAACCTCCGTCACGACCAACAGTAGCAGAACCTGCTGTTCCACCACCACCGCCACCGCCACCTGCGGAGGATATAGAAGCTGGACTACCAATCGAAGAAGCAACTCCATCGCTACCAACAGCACCGCCAGCAGGACCATTTGCCCCACCACCTGCTCCGATAGTTAACGTGTAAACTGTGCTAGAGGAAACGGATAAAGCAGTGCCTGTTCTAAAACCACCAGCACCTCCACCACCTCCACGATTTGTTCCTCCTCCACCGCCTCCTGCAACTACTAGATAATTAATTTCAGACACACCTGTTGGTGGACTCCAAGTGGTCGTTGCATTAAATATTTGAATAACAGTTAATTGACCTTCTTGTAGTAAATTCATGCCGTAATTACGAGAAGCTGCGGAACCAAAAGAAGAAAGTATAGGAGCCATAGTTTTAATTACCCAAATTGTGTTTGTGCTGCTAAAGCTGTGAAAGCGGCATCGCCTGTTTTAATTACTGTGATTGCATACGAATCAATACCACTAGCATTTCCTTCACTAAAAGCGGAACCCCCTTGATATTTAGGTGTAACAGAACTGCCGTCTACTGTGAAAGCACTCATGTAATACGCTGTGCTTCCTTGCGTTGATAAGAAAGCTATTGTTAAAGCATCACCCGTAGCCATTATAGAATTAAGCGTTGTTGATCCATCACCCCGAACATTAATAGTAAAATTACCAGAAGCGTTTGTTGTGTAATACAAAACACTTTGAGTTACAGCATCAAAATTAATTGTGCCTGTAGACGCTGTAGCAGATATTGTTACCTTCTCTCTGACATTGCCACCAAAGAAAGTGTCACCTGTAACGTGAAGAGCCGCCAATGGCGTTGCTGTTTTAATACCAACTCTATCAACTGAAGCATCGCATAAGATTAGATTGGCATCACTATCGCCTTCAATCCTAAAGTCTTTGTCTGCACCTGCTTCGTTAAAGACAAATGTTCCACCATTAAAAGTAACGTCACTGGTAGCAGATAAAGTTGTAAAAGCTCCTGTGGTTGCAGAAGCCGCACCTATTGTTGTGCCGTCTATTGCTCCTGCGGCAATATCAACTTTAGATATATCAACTTCGCCTGATCCGTCAGGTGTAATCGCTATGTTACCATTAGTGCCATCTGTAATTGTAATAACACCAGAGTCTGTTCCTGCATTAGTGCTAAGAGTTAGATCACCCGTTCCATTAGAAGTAATGGTAGCTGTCGCTCCTGAGTCTCCAACAACAACTGTATCTGCTACAAGCTTAACATCACCTGTACCATTTGGTGTTAAAGTTATATCGTTGTTAGCTGCATCTGCAATAACAATCGTACCTGAGTTTGTGCCACTATTTGTACTAAGAGTTAAATCCCCTGTTCCCTGGGTTGTTAGGGTAGCATTTGCATCATCATCACCAATCATGACTGTATCAGCACCAAGATTAACATCTCCTGTGCCGTTTGGTGTTAAGTTAATCGCTCCGTTACTATCCGTTGAAGTGATTGAATTGCCATCTAATAAAAGGTTATCAACCTGATACGAACCCGTGACAGCGAGATTAGCCGCAACTTCTACAACTACAGCACCACTACCTGCCCCATCTGACCGAACAAGTTTTGTTTTTCCAGCAGGTATCTCTATATCATTTGATGCGTTATAGGTTCCTTGGAACAAAAGAATTGATCGTGAGCCTGATAAAGCATTTTCAATCCAGAAATATCTTTCTGCGTCATTCGGAGTAATCTGATAAAAAACTGTTCCACCTAAATCACCACCATCGACTATCTTGATAATCCTGTTTCTTCCGTTAGACACAGAACCATTTGTAATAGGAAGAGTGTTTGGTGAACCAGAAGAACCTGTGGCTGCGGCTGTGACAGAAATAAATCCATCAAGAGCTTGGTCTATGAGATCCATATTGGTATTTGTCATAGTTCCCCAAGTGCCTGATCTATCACCCGTGGCTGGTTTTTCTATACCAGTATTAGTTGTGTATGTACTTGTCATTGTCTTATCCTTATGCTGCTATTTCTGTCCACTCTGGTGTTTGGCTTGTTGATTCTGCAACCCAGTTTTGATCTGGTTGAGAAGGCGATATGTTTGCCCACACATTAACATTTCCAACACTACCCGTGGCACTTACACCTGTTACGATTACGTCTACACCGATACCAGCAACAACACTGTTTACATTTGCTGTCCCGTTAACGCCACTCACTGTTACACTTGCAGCACCACTAACAGATGCTACGCTAGTAATAGCTCCTGTAGCATTAACACCAGAGACAACAACAGGGATTGGCTCTCCCCACGTTCCGTCACCCCAAGTGCCTCTGCCCCAGCCAGTGACATTTGCCATCAGACTATCCTAATAACTGCCGTACTTGCGTCATTAGTAGGAAACGTAATTGTAAAATTACCAGCCGTAGCTGTCTTGTCTCCACCAAAATCTAATGCACAAACAGCTTTGTCAGACTGGGATGAGTTATGTATCAAGGCTCCTCTCGCAGTCAGTGTGACATTAGTAAACGTAAGTGTACTAAAACTTGTAAACGCTACAGTACCACTACCATTTGAAGGAGTAACATTTGTTAATGCCCCTCCTTTAGCTGTGTAATTTGTAGATGATACTTCATTTGAACTCGTATACGCAGTTGTAGCAGCATTGATTGTTGCACTACTTGTGTACAAAGCTAATTTAAAAGTATTACCAGAACTGTTTGTAAAGTTATGCGTTCCTGTTAAAAGCTCAGTTTTAAAACTACTGCACATCGCCTGTGTAATAGCCATTATAATTCTCCTATATGTTTGGCTATCTCAGAGTAGCCCAATTTTTCTAAATGAACCTTTACTGTTAAACGATCATTTTTAACAGCTTCATTGATATGAGCGTGGACAACACCTTGAACTACATTTTTAAAAGCTCTAGCTTGCTCACGTATTGCAGGAGGTGCAGAGTCAGCTACATGAATAAGCTTATCTACACACATCTCAGTTATTTGTTCTGATGTATGCCCTCCGTTATCTGAAGTAACAACACCAACATTTCCAATAGATCCTGTGGATAAATTAAACATTAGCTTTCCTGTATTCTTAATTTACCATTACGATACTGATCTTTTGTTAATCTACCTTCGCCTAAATTCTTCAATCGCATTACTGCTTGGTTAAATCTTTCTTTATACTCAGCAAGTATGTCAGGCTCGCCCTTCATAAAAGTATACGCTTCTACAAGAGATCCGTAAAGTAATGCATCTGTAGCGTTTGTGCCTAACCAGGTTGTTGCCCCTGTCGTTATACTTGTTGGCTTCTGTAAGTAATGTATTTCCGCATCATAATTAACATCCGGGGTAGGTCCTAATATAAAATGCGTGGCATCAAACACTGCATAATACTCAGGTCTGCCTCGTGTTGTTGTGGTAGGAAAAGATTCATGTATAAAATTAACATCTTTCGGTATCAAATAATGAACCACATTAGAAGATGTTACAGATAAACTAAAAGGAGCTAAAAAATACTCAGGTAAAGCAAGGTATTTGTTATCCGCGCTTACTCTTCCTGTATCGTTCTGTCTAAAATCAGGAAGATCAACAAGATCCATAATACGATCTTCTGCCTCTGTAATAAAGGTAGGAAGATTTGTGACAAACGTGCTTTCTGTATTATCTGTGTAATCTTGTATAGCTGTTTTTAATGTTGTTAATGTCCAAGCCATATTAATTACCCACTTAATTCAATAGATATTGTTACTGTTCCTACTTCCCCTGTCATTCCCATAGCCCCATTGCCTACAGGAGGTTCTCCACCATCACCGACAGGCTCCCAACCAAAGAAATCTCTGCTTGCTTGTATTCCTTGATCAGGTCTAGGATCATACAAAGCTTCTGGATCAAAAACTCTAACTTTTCCCAAACTGTTTTGAGGTTGATCTGGGTCATAAACATCCCTACCAACTCTCATACCAGTTCTCACACCATTACTTACCTCATAAATAAGCTCATTAAGAGGATACCTAAACCCGGTTTTATCACAAAAACCAAAAGCTCTTGATCCTTTTGTATAAGGTCTACTCATGACGTAAAGTAATCCGCTAATGGAACAAAAGCTAAAGGAGCTTTTTCCCTATCTTCAGACGCTGCTAACTCAAACTGCTCTTCATAAACAGCCTTTAAAACAGGTATCCTTTGCTCTGCTTCTGGTTTTTTCATAGCTATATAATAAGCTAAACCTGCAACCATAGCAGGTAAAAATCTTGCTGGAATATCAGCAGTGTTGTCTCCTTGAGAACCTGTATCTTGAACTCTCCTTAATCTCCAATACCTGATAAAGTCTCCGTTGTATGTTGCGCTTGGCACAGGCCATAAATACACAACAGGAGCATCTCTTTGTCTGTCTATATAAATCTGTGTTGGCCTTGCTTGACTTAACTTAGATGGTATTTGAGAATAAGTTGTAGAAGAAATTCTTGCCAAATTAAAATCTGATTGATTGGATGTTCCTGAATTAGATCTTAAAACATGATCAATTAAATCAATTGTATCGGCTGGCAACGTGTACGCGAATGTTCCTTGTACAAGAGTTACAGAACCTTCTTCAACAGTCCAGAGATTAATACCTCTGTTTGCCCACTCAAGACACATAAGGTTAAGGCTACGCCTAGCTGTTTTAAGGTCATAGCCAGACCTCATCTCTAAGCCAGCCCGTTCAAAAGACTCCTCACAAATTTCATTAATATCAAGATTAAATGTTGCCGTATTACTTGTTGTCATTTAACAACCTTTATTAACTTATTTCGCGTTGGCCTCTTTGTCTTCTTTGACCCATTGATATAGGAGCAGCAGTTTGATTGCTATCTGACATAGCCTTTACCATTGATGCTCTTATTCTTGGATCTTGACTCATTTGTTTAAGATCTTCAACAAGGCCACCACCTTGCATCTTCATAGGGCAACCAACTTTTCCACCCTTCTTCATTTTTCCAACACCATCGTTGGCGTAAAAAGGAACGCTTTTTCCGTTCCTATCTACCATTTTTAACTTACCACCATCTTTCATTTTCTTTACTTTACCGCCATACATCATCTTCTTAGGTGGTCCACCAACCTTGCTTCCGTAAGTTCCTTTACCCATCGGCATTTACTTTCTCCTATTTTCAAATAATCTGTCGAGTTTTTTATCCATCTTGTCTAATTGTGCGAGTACCCTTGAAACATCAGTATCAAGATCTCGTTTAGTAGCGAAATCACGGACAGTTTCTTCTCTTGTTTTGTTAAGAAGAACGTCTATCCGTTTGATTTCTGTAGCCATTGCTCTACCCCAGTATACAACAGGTCCGACCAAAATGGTTAATATAACATTCCAAAGTATAACCGGGTCTGTATCCACAAAAATTATCCTTCATAAAATACAGTTAAGCTTACTAAGTTTGTTTGCGTATACACAACATATGCTCCAGCAGATCCCACAATACCACCATCAGGTATATCTGGATAAACTGTATCGTCTACATTGTTAGCATCAAACTTATAGATTATTGATCCCGTTGCACCCGTAGTTCTTACTTCAACAGCACCACCTGTGGTGTTACCTACAAATTGTAACCCACGAAGCCTCACACGATTGACTGTAACTTGTGCCGCCACAGCCGTACCTGTTCCTGCTTCTACATTACCTGTAGTTGCACCAGAACACGCTATCTGTGTTATTGTTGTAAAGTAGCTAGTGCCTGTAGCAACACCAGCGTTAGCACCCGTTATCGCCTCTGTTTGGGCGTTACCTGCTTCATCAGTTCCCGTAACTGTAAACGTGTCACCACGATCATCACCTGCACTCGTAATAATAACATTACGTGCATCAGTTAAAGTAACAGACCCACCATCAGCTAAAGCTCCACCAATAGTTAAGTTTCCTGCTTCAGATAACGTAGCCGCAACAGATATCCCATTATCATCGGATGCTACTGGGGCTATGTATCGGGCTTGTACATCATTTCCTGACATATCTCACTCCTTTGTAAGTTGCTAAAATAATTATCCTACTGTAGCAACAGGAGTAGAAGCAGAAGATACTGTCCAAATTTGTTTAGTACCATTGTCCGTGACGCATTCTATTCTGCAACGTCCACCAATTCCAGTGTTAGCAACAAAAGTAAAAGTATCACCTGAATTTGTAATAACAGGATTAGCTGCTGTGCCAGCCGCCAACTGTGTCTGCCCTAAAAATGTACTACCCGTTGCTGTCGGAATAACAATAGTAGTTGTTTTACCAGAAGCAACTGCTGTGGTAACAACAAAGTCAAAATACGCACCTGTGTTAGCACTTGAAGCCGCAGGTATATTAATAACATTGTTTTGTGTTCCGTGGATGTTAACAATACTGCCTGATTGGGCAATTGTTAAAGCATCAGTGACAGCACCAGAAGCTTCCCAAGTTGTAATTACAGGTCTGCGAGCAGTAAGCGTTGAAGATGTTGCTATAGATGCAGTAGATGAAATAGCACCAGTAGATGAAATAGTAATATTGTCAGTAAAAGCACCAGTAGAGGCACTCTTAGTAACACCAATGAAACCATTTTCTGAACGGACTGGTCCGTTAAAAGTTGTATTAGCCATATGAATCTCCTGTCTCGGCTAGTGTCAGTCACCCAATGCGACTGTCAGGATATTAGTTTTTATATAATATATTAAAAAAGGGGGGCTGTGAAGCCCCCCCTTAAAAAGACCTGATCAAGAAGAACCAGGTGAGCCATAAATGCCCAGAGGATCAGATACGCCAAAGCTATATCTTTCTCTTGCTTTATAACGAACATTACCCGTATCAAAATCTCCATCCATCATTGTGGTTAGAGGAGTACGAGAAAAGTATTTCATTCCATTAGGAACATCAGTTGTTAGGAACCAAGCATTTGAATCAGTCAAATAATGGTTTACTGAGTATCCACCAGGAATTGTTCCGTTATTGTTAATAGCATTAATGTCGTTGTCAGCAGTAGCAGTACGACCAGTCGTATCTAATATGCGTGTTGCAACAAACATTAAATCAGCAGGAACAATCAGCTTCTGTGGGCGAGCAGCGATCAAAAGACCTCTCTCGTCTACATATGCTGCGATTGAAATAACAGCCGCTTCAAGACTTGTTTCATTCAAATCAGCACCAGCACCAGGTCTGTTGGCATTTACGCCACCTGCTACTGTTGGGTGAGATGCATTAAACAATGTTACACCATCGCCACTTTGGTAAGTGTCGAATCCTGTGTTAAGCAAAGCTGCTGCTTTAGTCTGCTTTGTATAAGCCATAGCTCTTGCAAGGGCTTTTGTATAACGGGCAGAAAGAGAATCATAAAGATTATCTTCCATTGCTTCTTCCGTAATAGAGAAACCTGTTGCAATAGTTTCGTGATTATACCTAGCTGTAAAACTTTCTTGTGCTGTATCATAAGCAATACTTGCACCCTCTTGTTTTACTGGAGCCGCACCAAAGCCTGAGAGTTTTACTTCTTCCTCGAATGAACGATCAGAAGATTCTGTCTCATATATTTCTGCATGTTCGTCTTCGTACTTTTCGTACTCCAAACCAAACAATGCATTAAGACCTGGTAACAGTTCCTTGAGGAGTTGTGAGCGTGAAATAGCCATAGGTCAATTCCTCCTTACGCTGCACTTGGTGCTGCGGCAGTAGAGCCACTAGCAATAAGTGAAAGTTGATGACCAGCGTTAAAGCGACAAACCATAATTGGGAAAGCCGTTCCATACTCATCTCCGTTATAACCACCAAGCCAATCAACAATACGCAAAGGAAGCGTATTAGTTGTTGCGGCTGTGCTTATGTCTAAAGAAACACGAGAAATGCTGAGATCAGCATTTGAAGCTCCTTGAACAAGAGCAGCATTCGCTGCGAGGTCATCATTGTTTACAGTAGCATCTGCTTGAATAGCAAACAAAGCTGCTGGATCATCGACCACAAAAGCCATACCTTCAGTGTTAGCAGCACCTGACCACTGTTGACTGAAAGTTAATTGTTTTGAATTGAGATCAATGAATTGACATCCAAGAAAAATACCGATTGGCGTAGCTGTTGTTGTGCCAGTATCTTTTTGAATGGTTGTTGTTGCACCTGCATCAGTGAGTTTTACAACATCACCATAGCAGATACGAGTAGACTCTGAAGAAAGGATTGGATAAGCACGAGTTTCCACAGTGCCTCCACCAAGTCTTCCTATAGGTCTAAGCCCAAAAGGGGCAGCAGTTGCAGTCATAGCAACCTCCTATGTATCGAGTTAAAATAAAAATCCTAAAAGACTATCCTTTAGGACCACCTTTTCCAAAGGAAACACGACTGTCACTTTCTGTAAATAGTGGCATTCTTGAATCACTTTGCTTCATAAAGTTTTTATCGACACCTTCCATTTGGGTAGCTGCTTTTTCTCTGTGATATTCATCTCTTTGGTCCATACGCTCTTTCGCTGTGCGACAGAGAAGTAATCCACCAACTTCGATGTTACCAGAAAATTGTGAGTTTATATCACTTTGCAGTTTCAATTCAGGATGATCCTCTGCCTTAACAGGTTCCCACCCTTCACGAAATCTCATAGATGCATTTCTATTATCGGCATTGCCCATAATAGATGTTCTCACCCACCTGTAAACATATCCCGGTACGGGAGTTGGATCAGGTAGGATAGATGGAGGTGTCCAGGATTTGCTTCGCTCTTCCGTTTCACGGGTAAAAGCGGTTCTGTCATTACGCTCTTTGGGCATTTGCTTGTTCCTTTATCATTTGGTTAGCATATTGTTCATTGGTTATGCCCAAGCGTTTAGCAAGCTGGACTTGTGTTTTAGTAAGCTTGATGTTGCGTGGAGCCTTAGAGTTTCCTCTTTTTGTTGAAGCAACCACGGATGCAGCTTTCTTAGCTGTTTTTACAGGTTCTTCCTGTAAGCTCTCGTCAGTTTCAAAAAAATCAGGAAACACTTCTCGAAGTCTTCCATCAATACGTTCATAGTATTCATCAGAGCGAGGGTCTATATTCTCGGAACGAATTAATTTTTCATGAAGGCCATAAGCAAATGCAGTCATTTCCTCATCTCCTTCTCTTTGAAACCATTTATTATTTTCTAACCATTTAGCAGCTTTCGGATCAACTTGAGGTTGTTGCGAAGCAGTGTTTTGTTGAACAGGTTGCTGAACAGCTTGTTCAACAGGTTGTTGTTTTTGAAAAGAAAGCTCATTTAACTTTCTTTCTTCGTATGTTGAGGCAGCAAGTTTCTTTTGTGCCTCTAGCATTTTTGCGGAATCACCTTGATCGTAGGCATCCTGGTATTCTTTTTCTATAGCAATTAAATCACTCGCTACTTTCTTTTTGCTAACATCTTGAAGAACATTGTTCCCGTCTTGTAAAAGTTTTTTTAATCTTTCGTTTTCTTGCTTTTGACTGTTAGCAAATTGTATAGCTTCTTCTTTCATTCTTTCCGCAGACTCTTTAGCTCTGCGTTGATCATGATAATCAAACTTTAATTTTTTTATACGGCTTTGTACTTTTTTGCCATAGTTCCCTAAATCATCTTCATCGTTAGAATCTTCAACGAAAGGAGCATCTTCTTCTGGAGTGTCATCAACAATTTCTAATTCTATTTCTTCTTCTTTTTCTTTATCTATCATACCCTTGAATACCCCCGTGGATCATCGACAACAGCTTCAACATTATCATCATTGATAAGGCGGAACTCTTCTCCTTCAATTTTAAATCTTGTTCCTTGAAATGCTCTAATTAAAATAAAATCTCCCTCTTTACAGTAAGGTCCATTAGGAAATTTTTCTTTATCTTTATAGCAATCAGGTCCAAGACTTATAACAAAACCCACAACTGTAGACATTGATTCAGTTTCAAGAATGTTATCAGGCTTAATAATGCCGCCATCAGTTTTTTCTTCTATATGGGGAAGCCCAACAAGGATTTTGTATCCAGATGGCACAGGGCGTTTGCGAGGGGTAGATGGTTGTTCTTTTTCTAATTTATGTACTGTCATAAATACTCTCGTAGCGCAGGGGAACTCCCCAGTGTGCGTAGATTTAGGCTCTACGTTTACCTTTACATCTTGTGAATTTTATCAGCAAGATCTAATACTTCACGTTCCATAATTGCTAAACCTTCTATCCTACCTACAAGTCTTTGATAATCCTCAAAGTTTTTTGCTCCACCAGTAGAAAGATGGTCTGCACCTTCATTCATATACTCTCTAATTTTTCCTACTAAAACATCAAAAACACTTTTATTCTCCATTTATTCCCCTCTAAGATTGTTTAGTCAAGTTATTGTTATCTTTTTTTAAAGATTCTTGTATTCCTTTTGCGACCTCAATACCTATCTTTGTACCCTCGATAGCTTCTTTCTTTGTTAAAGCACTTTCTTTTAAGGCTTGATCTATATTCTTTTCTGCTATGCTTGCGCCTATTTTTGTTCCTTCTATTTCTTGCATAACTTTAAGTTTTTCTTGATCCATGCTTTGTTTCATTAAGGCTTTTTCCATATCAGCCATAATTTTGTTTTTAGATTCTTGATCTTTTCTAGCAATATCAGCTTGTTGCAATTGAAGCTCTTGCATTCTTAATTGCATTTCTGGATCTTGAGCTTTTTGAATATTCTGTTGTGCTTGTGCTTCCGCAACATCTTTCTGTAAGAGTTTAACAGCAGCTTCAGAAACAAGTGTAGAAAGTTTCTTTTCAATATCTTTTGGAATCTCTTCACCATAAGGTGGAAGTTCAGCACCAAGTTGTTTTTCAATCTCATCTCTATAAGCAAAAGCAAGATGCTCTCGTATATGGGCTTCTGTTGCCATCTGAATAGCTTTTGCAGAAGGAGATTGCCCAATAATCTGTAAGATCTTTGGATCTTGCATAGCTGTCATATGCACTGTGATATGTGCCTGATGATCTTGGTATTCAAAGGCTTTTACAGGTTTCATGTTAATGAGATGCATGTTTTCAGTAGACGGATCGTCAGGTTTGATGTCATTTGTTGTAGGAATAATCTTATCAACGTCTTTAATTCCCAGAGTTTCAAGCATTTGCCTATGTAAAACAGGCAGGTCATACATCTGGGGGGCTTGAGCAGCAAGCTGTAGGGCTGATTGGTACTGTGTAATTCTTTGAGACATTGTTGAAGCGTTGGGATCGCTAACAGGAATGATATCTACCCTGTTGTCAAAGTCTTCTTTTCTACTTGCTTGCTCTCCAAACTCATAATCATATTCATCAGGCATATAATCTTTAATAATTCTACCAAGAATACGAAACTCTGTCCTTAACCCGGCATGAAGTCTTGCTTGAGCAGCAGAAACCACCTTCATGGAGCGTTCCATGATAGCCAGAGTTGTGCCAACAGGAGCATCTGTTTTCATATCAGCGACTTGCATATCAGGAATCGCTGCGTACTTCCTTGCTTCTTCAACAATAGTTTGCATTAAAGCGAACAATGTTTGAGAAGGTTCTTTGTAAGGAAGGAAGGTTATATTGTCTCGAATAGCTCCACCTGGCACATCAACATCTCTAAACTCCCCAGGTGATATCGGACTATCATCTCCCTTTATACGCAGACCACGCGATTTTAGACCAGCAGGGAGATTGGCGAGCGTTCCAGCGTCTACTAATTGTCTAAGAATGGATGTGGCTGATTTCGCCATACCGCCAATCATATGAACCAGACCTAATCCGTAAAAACCTAGACCTGGCATAAACTTATAATGCACAAAATGTTCAACACGCATTTTTTTAGGGTCATCTTCTACCCAATTCCTGCGAATAGAAAGCACAACACCTGATGATTTGTCTATAGTGATAACATAAGGCAGAGCAATACCAGTAGGTTCTCCGTCTTTTGTGTCCTCATCTCCAGAAATTTCCATATTTACATGCATTTCAAGTAAAGTATGGCGATCATCGTAATCTACTGTAGGGTCTTCCCCTTGAATATCATCGTATGCTTTTTGTATTTGACTGTAATCTGGCTCTGGATTGGCTAATTCTATGTTTCTGTAGAATCCCATGACCTGTAGTTTGCGTACTTCATTATATGTTTTCTTCATAATGTGCGTAAATCGCCCACATGTGCGTAGATCTGACGCTCCATAAGACACTATAAGGTCTTCGGCAGGAACAAACACTGAATCTGGGCGATCCATATCGGGATCATAGTATACTTTTTTGAAAGCACTTCCTGCCAAGGGGAGGTTGAACAACATCTGCTCATGCTCGGCACGATAGTTTGTCATGACTTCCGTAATCTGGTAGTTCATTTCTTGTTCTACACGATGAGCTTGTCTTTCAACTTCAGAATTAATAGGACCTAGTATCTGTGTTCTTACGGGACCAGCCGCAGGGAAGGTTTCCATAATAGAATGTGCCTGAAATCGAATTACAGACTCGGTTAATACTGGGTGAAAGACTCCACATGCACCATTCCAAGGCTGTGAACGCTCTTCAATTTCAAGTCCAAGGAGTTTTAATCCCTTTGTGTAAGTAAGCTCCCATTCTTTACGGGAGCCTTTGTCAGACATGTATTGTGCCATAAGCTCTGAGGATATTTCTTGTAATTCAGAATCATCCATTTGATCTGCAAGATTGGCTCCATGAGAAAAATCACCTTCTTGTTCTTCTTCTCCCCCTGTAAAATCTATCATAACACCACCATCTTCTGTCTCTACAGAAACAGCATCAGGGTTTAGAATAGAAATTTCTAAAGATTCCCCTTCCTCTTCCTTTTCTTCCCCTTGAATCTGGGGAAACGATTTTACTATAGCCATAATCTAATCCTTAATAATAAGAGGCTTGCCTTGGATAATACTCTTGATCTTCTTCATCGCTTTCTGCTTTAACAAATCCACCTTGTCTAAATCTCATAATTGCCTGTGTTGTGCAATCCACAAGATCATCATGATCCCCGGAGGGAAAAGATGCAAATTGTTCAACAACTTCTTCTGCCCATTTTGTCTCAGGACACCATATCACTCCAGATGAAAAAAGATCTGAAACTGCATTGACTCTGGATATCTTATCATTTCCTCGGCTTGGAGTAAACTCACTTACAGGAATACCCATTTGCCGCAGTTCAAATATCAGAGGAATGCCTGTTGCCTTTGCTTCTACAATAAAAGCATCGGGTTGCCATTGATGATAATACTCATAGGCTATTTTTTTTAGATCTGGAAACTCTAGCCTTTCTTGATAGGCATCTAAAAGTATTAATTCTTGATTGTTAGTTTCTTCATTAAGAAAGACACCCCATGTGGTACAGGCTGAAAAATCAGATCTTTGTGTTTTAAGAAAGGCTGTGTCCCAAGATTGAATAATAAAATCACATAGAGGGGGATTTTCATCTTTCCATATTTTCCACCACTCTCTTTTAACAATAGCTCCCTCTTCTGAGGTTGGGTCTTGTTGATACTGGGCTTGCCATTTAGGAATAGGCAGTTCATTTTTTAATGTAACTAATTCTTGTTCTGACCAAAACTCAGGCCATAGGGGTCTTCCTGAAGGCATCAGGGCAGGAAACTCTATAATCTCCCATTCATCAGAACCTTTTCTTTGTATAGAAGATTTTAATATTTGCCCGGTTAGATCTCTTTTGTGCCATCGTGTCATGACAATACAGATAGCCCCACCTGGCTGTAATCTCTGCCGAGGACCTGATGTGTACCATTCAAATACTTTATCAAAAACTTCTGGATTGTACGCCCCTACTTGGGCTTCTTGTTCGGAATGGGGATCATCAATAATAAGAAGATCTGCACCTTTACCTGTTACAGCACCGCCTACCCCAATAGAGAAGTAGTCTCCTCCTTTGTTAGTGTTCCAACGCCCAGCAGCTTTTGAATCTGATCTTAGGGATACATTTGGAAATACATTAGTAAAGACCTCATCTTGAAATAAGTTTCTTACTTTACGCCCAAACCCTGTGGCTAACTCCGCAGTGTGTGCCGTTTGGATAATTTTTTTTTCTGGATATTTACCTAGAAACCAAGCAGGAAGGAGGTATGAAGCAAACTCTGATTTGGTGTGTCGGGGTGGCATATTAATAATAAGGCGTTTTATTTCTCCTTTGGCAATCTTTTCAAAAGATTCTCCCATTATTTTATGATGTCTTCCTTCAATAAAGGAAGGCCACACAGATTTTACGAAATGCATAAATGATTCGTTAGATAGTCTTGCCAACCTTGCTTTGATTAGTTTCCTATACTTTTCTTCAAAATATTTTCTGTTTTCTTCTGGAATACTATTAATAATTTGATTAAAGTTTAGTTTATCAAAACTTTCCATTACTTTTTTAAATCATCTAAAATAATTTCTGGAGATAATGAAAATTTATTTTTCATTCTTGCTAAGAAGCTTTCCCTGGTTTCTGTGGGTGGGGAGGAGTGCTTATCTCTATTTAGGTATTTAATTTTGCTTTTATCATGTTTTACGTAAACAACATCCATACATCACCCCATCAACATTGAGCTTTTATTTGGATACCCATTAGGACCACAAGTAAGCTTGCTTGTTACCTTGGACATTGTGCCAAGAGATTTTTTGGGTATATTAAGATTCATGTGCCAATATCCTTTCCCATAGGTCTTAGGGCTATTTGGATTAGTATCTGGTACAGGAAAACCTGTAACTGTTTGTCTTCGTACAACACCAGCTTGCTTTAATATGCTGCCAACAGTTCCTGTTGTAACATCTGTTGCGGCTGCAATTATCTTATATGTATTGCCATTCTCATAAAGAGAAACAATCTTTTGCCTAATAGAAGGGATTACTTTTTTTCTTATTCGTAATTTTTTCATACACACCATAGCGTAAAGATATAAGTACCACACTATAATGTAATAAAAAAACTAAATCAAGCATTGCCCTTTTTGCACATGAATTTAAAGGGGGTTTTGTTTTGTAGCTCTACAAAAAGTCCTTTATCTTTATCGTTAAAATTGTGCCAGACGAAAACCCTTTGGATAGGGGATTTTCAGAAATAAAAATAAGGCGAAACTTTTTTCAAAATTTGACAAGAGTTTCACCTTAACTCCACAAGAGGTAGGTATTGCCCCGTTTTCTGTCATTTTTTATGTGGGATTTTTCAGAAAAAAATAAAATAAGAAACTCCACAGATCTTAACAATTAAGATTGTGCCAAAAGGAATTAGCCCAAACTTGACTTTCACACAAAAGTATGATACTAAAGTAAGTTATCTATAGGTACTTAGTGTACTCCTCCTAATAAGATACCTAGAAGGGTTGTAGTTAATAAACTTTTTATTCCCTTTCAAGTTTAATTAACTCCCCTTCAAAGGGATCATCAGCCCACCAAAGGGCTGATATATACACCATTCACATATAAAAATATGATCTAAAGCCAAAGCTACGTGTAAACACTTCTTGGCACACCCTATATACCAGGTAACCCAATAATACTTTTCAAAAATTTAAAATATTATTTTTTTTTGGCACTTTATTTTAAAGGGGGGTATTTAAAATGGAGGGGGTTGTTTGAGCATAAGCCTCTGTTTATCACACAGACAGCTACGCCCTAAATATAATATAGGGGGCGGGGGGGCTTAAAAGAAGAAGAAGAAGAAGTAAGTAATAATGACAGCCTACGGCTGACTTCATATTAGGAAAATTTGAAAAATTTTTGGCAAAAAAAAGCCCCTAGCTTTGACACTAGGGGCAAAAAGTTTAATTGGTTTGCTACGCTTGTTTTGCTTCTGGCACTTCTGCTGCTTTTGGTGCTTTAGGTGTCACCTCCAATCTGTCGGTTTGAATTTTAGTAACTATGTTAAAGACTGTTTGCAAGTCTATATCGTTCAACGTATCTAAAAGATTTGTTATCACCTTTAGTATTTCTTGACTTGAATTTTCAGTTTTCAAGGCAGTCTCTCGAATTGCTTGTGGAACTTGTGAGAGATTGTTTTTTGCTGTTTCTACTTGCCTTACTTTCTTTGCTTTAAGTGATTTTTTAGTCACTGGCTTTGGAAACATTTTTAAATGCGTATCACGAATTGCTTGGATGTATTGTGTATATGTCATGTTTGCACTGTCTACCTTACCTTTATTCTTTGTGATTTCGCTAAGGCGTTTAATTGCTAACGTGTATTTTTTTGCAGTGTCTTCATGGTTAAATAATGGCAACATGTTGATAGTTAACCATGTGTTGAGTGCCTTGCCTTTATTGTTTTGCACTTCGTCACATTTAGACACTGTATTAATAAGACTAATCGAATGTGTAGTCGTGTCCGCTATAGCAGTATTAATCTTTTTGATAAGGCTCTTAGCTGTTCTAACATTAAATTTAGTATTACTCATGTTATTCTCACTTTCAAATTAAGTTACTGTTTATGCTACCCATGATTGCGTAACATGATTATATCATACTAGGCTATAGTCATAATGTCAAACTTAATCGTGTTTTCGGATTGAATCCCAAAACTTGCCCTGGTTTCGACTCAGGCCTACGCCATATTAACAAGAGACGCAAAAAGCATCAGGATAAGATTTGATATATGAGGGAGGGAGAGAGAGGAGGCTTGTATTGCACCAACAACCACTCTTATCGCCTATGACCTTATCCAAAACTTATCCAGATATTACCCATTAGTATATAACTAACAGTGGCTCACAAGCTGAGTGTTTCTGATGTTTTAAGTATGATTAGTGTCTATGATATATTTGTACCATGAGGATAAGTATTAATGGGTTATGTTATCCTTCCCTATATGTATAAGGTACTAAGGATAATCTCTCCGCGATTTAGGATTAACAGTGGCGTATAACCTGGCTATGTATCGGAAAAAAATACTTCATTACGTCTATTGACTATTGTCATCTTATGTGTTATAATGGTTACATTAAACAAGCAATACTCAATACTATAATATACTTACTATACTACTACAGGTTCTCGGATTCAATCCCAAAACGTAAGGAGGTTTAAGATGGATAAAAAATATAGACTACAAAACATTGTAGAGAAAGTAAGACGGAGGCGAGCCAATAGAGGTGACAACAATCTTGATTGGCTGCTTCAAAAAGAAAAAGAGATCATATACTTTAGTGACAGCAACCCTCACAACATATCAATCACTGATGATGATAAAGACTATTTCAATTCATTGATTCCTGCATACAGTAAAGATGAAACCCCTACGCAAATGCATGATGTAACGATAAAGAATTGGCAAGGTGATGCAAAGCTAATTAGTGATTCACTCATACAAGGGAATCCGAATATGACATCAGAAGAAGTACACACAATGACGCGGATTGCATTATCTGCGATGAACGGGAGTTGATTATGATTAAACAAATACGGGATATGATTGCACTGCTTGCACTCTGTGGGATGTCATGGATGTGGGTGGAAGTTATAGGTGGGTTGGTAAGTTGACGTACAAATACACACCATCAAAACCATTTACAGGTAAGGTGAACTTGGTTCGGAGCTTCAAGTGGAACGGCAAGATTGTGTGCATATACAAAGGGAGATCAAAGAATGACAGCAGACGCAACAGAGGTAAGGGAATCTACTTTATATCCACAAGTCTATACCATAAAGACGCTATCCAATTTGCTCTAGACAAATGGAATGTATGCCAAAAGATCAACACTAAATCAGGTATGCCTGTAAGAGGGGATAACGGATGCCTAGTTCTATACGATTCTATACTAAGCAAAGACCTAACAGATACTAATGCTAATATACCACTATTTACTATTGCTACGACTTAGATACTAAGACACAGCAAACCTATTGAGCATAGCTCCTATGTTTACATAGTATTGGAATGCAGTGGACAAGTATTGTTTAGTTTACAGAGAAGCCCCACTTGGCAAGATCATCTTTTAACTCTTGCTCAAGCTGCTTTTCTGAGACAGTTTCATCTTTGGTGATGACCTTCTCGGTATACAATCCGATGGTCTGACCTAAAAGTTGAAGGGCTTTGGCACGATTAGGGGCAGGTTCCTCTTTATCGAAAGCTATATCTCTAAGCTCTTGGACAATCTCGGATTTTAATTGATCCTCTTTATCAAGAGAGCGTTTAAGATGACGAGTCTTTAGCTTTTCTCGCTTGTCTCTTATGCTTTGGGCTAATCTTTTAATAGTCTCAGTAGACGCAAGTTTAGAAGCCTTAACATATGTAGAGTTTTTTGTAGCCCCACTAGCAGTTTTCTCAACAAGATACCCTGCCTTCTCATATGCCTTGATAAGAACAGGAGGGTTTTCATCTGCTATTAACTCTGCAAACATTTTTTGTTTAGGTGTCATAATCTATTTATACCAAAACAAAATACAAAAACCAATTTATTTTTAACAGTTAACTTAACCTGGTTTTGGGATTGAATCCTAAAACACAACCAAAAGGAGTAACACATCATGACTAAAGGAACCTTCACTTTCGCTACTGGCGAAAAATATGTTGGAGAATATAAAGACAACAAATACCACGGGCAAGGAACCATGACTTGGCCTAATGGCGACAAATATGTTGGGGAATATAAAGACGGCAAATACCACGGTCAAGGAGCCATCACTCATGCTGATGGCGGTAAATTTGTAGGGGAATGGCAAGACGACAAAATCCACGGGCAAGGAACCGTCACTCTTGCTAATGGTAAAAAATATTTTGGTGAATGGAAAGACGGCAAATGTCAATGGCTAGGGCAGATAGCTACGAATTAATTAATTAACAACAGGAGAATCACTATGAATAAATTTATTATCGTTACATTAACAGCAACAGGACTCGCACTAATACTCGCATCACTCACCTATATCTCTAGGGATTTAGGTAATGGAGTGCTTGGCTGCCTAGCAGTAGGCGTACTGATGGCAGTCGGACCTTACGCAACACATAAATACTTTGGAGGATAACATGAAAAATATACATACAAGCATTACTAAAGAGCGACTGCACAATGCAGTAGAAGAACAAATCTACGGCACGGAAAATCCAGGGTTTTGCATATCGTGTGGATCTGATCACGATGGCTGCGAACCTGATGCAAGAGAATACCCGTGCTACGAGTGCGGTAAGAAGAAGGTATTTGCAGCAGAAGAATTGATGATGATGATCATCTAAATCACACAAGTAATATGTAACAAATAGAAAGGAGAATACTATGGAAGAACTAAAGGAATATCACGAACCAATATCAGAAGGTGATGTTGTGCCATTCATAGCATCAATTTGGTACGAGCATTTACCTGAAGGAGAATCAATTTGGTACGAGCATTTACCTGAAGGAGAAGATGATGACAAACGTATGCTTTGAATTATGCTTACAACAAACTAAGAAACGAGATAGCAACAATATGAATGATAGCAGTGAATTTAATACTAACAATTACGCTACTAGTGAAGAGAAAAAAGCTTTGAAAGAAATATGTTTTTCTTTTGATAAGGGATTTTACAGCAACGGAGTATTCACCTTGCGTATAGCTCAACTTGAATATTCTGGACCTAGATACATTGTATCAAGAGATGAAGATTATGGATTCGCTGATAGGGAGCTATGGGAATTTCAAGATTTCGATTCAGCGTTAGAGTTTTTAAGAGATAACTTATGTTCAGTATCCGATGTTGTTCTTACTTGGAATTGGATACCGTAAAGAGACACTACAATAATAACAATACAACATAGGAGGAGAGAACTATGGCTAAAAAACTTATATACGATTTATCTAAACTTGATGACGATACAAGATTGCAAATCATGCTTGGATCATGGGGAAAGGGTTTCTTCTTTGATTGGTTCACAAGATTTCCCACTCGGCTGGGTGGCATATCACAAGATGCAAAGACAATTAAAGGTGAAGTGTTAGGTTTTCTAACATTAGTTGCTTATTTCTCGGCGGCAAAAGAATCTGGTGTGAACCTATGTCCATTACATGAACTCGCAGGATGTGCCGAAGACTGCTTGAAAGAAGCAGGGCGAGGGAAGTTTGCAACTGTTAAGATGTCTCGATTGCAACGCACTCTGTTTATGCTTCAGTATCCTGAAGAGTTTAAGAAACTTCTTTACAAGGAGATACGCAGATTAGAACGTGCAGCCAAGAGGAAAAACCTTGTACCTGCTGTTAGGATTAATGGCACATCAGATATTTATTGGGAGAATAAGTTACCAGAATTGTTTACGGATTTTCCACACATACAATTCTATGATTACACCAAAGTACCCAACAGAAAAGTGCCTAAGAATTATCACTTAACATTTAGTTATTCTGGTGTACCTGGGTATCAGAAGGTTGTCAGTAAAGCACTGAAGAATAACTTCAACATGGCTGTTGTCTTCGACAAGAAAGAGAACATACCCAAGACCTTTATGGGCAAACGGGTTGTCTCTGGAGATGAGAGCGATCTTCGTTTCAAAGATCCTGCTAACTCTGTAGTAGCATTGTATGCCAAGGGCAGTGCCGTCAATAATACTAACGGATTCGTTGTTCGACCTAACGGCACATCTAACTAAACATATAACCAAAGGAGAGACACATGGAAAAGACATGGCTTGAGACACATAACAACAACCTAGAACAAATGAAAAAAGCATTTGATAAAATGGAAGTTAAGCCAGAAGAAATAAAAGCTAATAACACGCAAGTTGAGAATCAATTAAAGGAACTACAAGAAATCATTAACTCAAATGGAGAAAAGTAATGGGATTATTTTCATTCTTAGATGCACACAATAACAAATCCATTCCAGTAGATAGCCAAGTAAGTGTTCACCTTCCTAGTGATTGGCCTGATTCCACGCCAAAGAAATTCTTAGAAGAGAATGAACAGTATGGGAACTTGTTTTTACTTAATCAGATACAAGGTCTTTATGATGGGTATGGAAGGATACATATTGAAGGAATAGATCCACTTGATGTTTATGCCATATTGTACGTTATGAATTTTGCATCCTTAAAATTACCTGACGTATCGACAGAGAATGAGGCACGAGACATAGGATTGATGATTAATATGGGTGTCTGCTACCAAGACAAAGACGGCAACAACCATCACTTTCATTGGAACCCAAACGAAATGGGAGTGAAGTCTACACAATTCAATGGTGGATTTGATGTGGTACAAGAGCCTTCAGGCAAAACACCTAATGATTTAATTGAGAGTGGGGAATGGATTGAGAAGAAGATCGTTCCAGTCACACCCTTCCCACTAAAGATTACCTCAGAACCAGCAGATGAAAATGGTCTTGTCTATAAGTACGAACATCTAAACGCTAGTGAAGATTGTCCCAACCAAGGTTTCTTTTATTAGGAGAATAATTATGACGATGGATGAAGCGTGTAAAATTGTAGGATACAACACAACACAACATGCCACGAGAAACATGACTATAGCATTACAGTTTGGTCGTAACACTGAGGAAGAGGAGTCTCGATTACAGGCTGGACTTTTTCTTCTTAGGCGATGGAAAAAGTACCAACAGGCTTGTAATGACTACAGAGATAACAAATTTAGGAGAGCCGTATGAATATCGAAAACATAATAGTAAAAAATATAGAAGAACTACGCACTGGAGCTTGGACTTTAGATGTAGTTGAAAACAACAAGACTATATGTGAAGCAAGCAACTCTGGGAGGGGAGGATGTAACGATTACTCTGCGAACAATCCCTCTCGGCTTGAAGAACTTAAAAAGTATTTTGATGGTCGGGTTGGGCAGGCCGAGGGTTTAGACTCCGTTCTTTCCTGCGCAGAAGAAGGTGACACACTAGATGTTGCTTTAGAAAAACTAGAAGATTTCTATGCAGAATTTTTTAAATAAAGGAGAATCACTATGAAGACTATGAAAGATTACAATGGAAATACTATAGAAGTTTATCAAGACAAAGATATAAAAGATATCAGTCATTATATTTCAGCGGCTGATCGTATGTGGCATAAAGAATGGGAGTTACAAGGGGAAAAAGATGAAGGGTCATGCTGTCTAGGTAAGGCCATTCAACTTTACTATATCCCTCCAAGAGCAAGAAACTACAAAAAGAAATCAATCATACAATCACCACCAACCCAGGGAAATATATCTGCATCTCAAAGTGTGCAACCTGCGCTTGACTTCCTAAAATCAATGGGTGTCGAGGCATTCTATTACGATGGCATAATGGATTAAAATATTAAACCAAACACAGGAGGACTACATGGATAAAGACTACGGAGATTTTAATTTAACTGCTGAAATAATTTTTAAAGAAATAAAAGACACACCTAACCTCGAAAGGTTGAAAAATTTCTGGACAATAAATCATAGAAATACAGAAGATGATGGAGATCATTACCCTAGCAAGGAACAAACCTTAAACCTAAGAGGTTTAAAGAAAGCGTGTCCAGAATTGTATGCGGATATGATTAGGGCATTCCAAATGAAAGCTAAAGAATTTCCTACAGAAAGCAAGAATGATCTGTACCGGGAGGTTTCTAACCTTAAAGACCAAATAAAAATATTAGAGAATAAAATTAACTCAATTTAAAATATTAATCACTCAAAGAAAGGGAAAGAAATATGCCTAACATTACAACCAACTCTGTACTATTTTCTGGTACTGAAGAAGAGATTCAATCTATTGAAAAGGTTTTCTTGGATGATGGTAAAGTAACATTCAATAAAATTATTCCACAACCTGAAGATCTTTTCTTAGGAAACTTAGGTGATAAAGAATATGAAAAATATGGAGAATACAATTGGTATGATTGGAACTGTGAAAATTGGGGAACTAAATGGGATGCTTTTGAATCTCATGCTGAAGTATCAGAAGACAAAACTGCTTTAGCAGTTGATTTTGAAACAGCCTGGGCAGCACCCATCCCAGTAGCAAAGAAACTCAAGGAACTATTTCCATCTGTAATAATTGATTGGACATATCATTGTGAGTTTGATGATCAACATCACGATTTATTTGAAGAAGATCTCGTATAAACCAACTAAAAGGAGAACGAAATGTCAGAAGCAAGCATACTTAGAAAAGAAATAAACAAACTTAAGAGATGCATAAGAGAAAAAAATAAAATCATATCAAACCTTCAATCTGAAAAAGAAAGTAATGATTACTACTGTTTGTTTCAACAAACATCTGAAGCCTTAAAACATTCTAAATTAAATTAAAGGAGAGAGACTATGGGTTACACAAATTATTGGACACAGCATAAAGATATTTCACGGCATGACTGGATGGAAATTCAGAAAGAAGTCGAGTACCTGATGGAATACATGGGTAAAGACTCCGCAGGTGCAGGGACACATAAAATCGAAGTAGTTCGAAACAATTCGGATCATATTTCTATAAATGGCATAGGTGACAATGCGCATGAGTATTTTTCAATCGAAAGACAAAAATTTAAGGATGGTTTTAATTGTTGTAAGACAAACAGAAAACCATATGACCTTGCAGTATGGCATATGCTTACGTACATGAGACACCTTCTTGGCAAAGACATTGAAATTAGCAGAGACAGATAGGAGAGTATTATGAAAGGACTACAACCACTGTCATACATACTTGTTAAAACTTTAATTGGTGATGATGGATATTATAAAGTAGACAGACAAGACGGGGGACCCCCTGTTGGTTCATATAAAAAAAGAAAAAGATTAAAAGGCTTAGATCTTTTGCTTGATTTAGAAATAGCAAATATAGTGATATACGATTCTAAAAAGAAATATTTAGGTTTTATTTCCTGGAACAGTTGGAATGAGGGTGATGAAAGAGTAAATAATTACAGCATCTGGTTCGATGAACACTGGGGGGAGTTCGGAGCAACAGCAAAGTCTCCCTTCAAATCAATTGATGAATTGTGTAGTGACTGGAATTACAGATGGGAAGAACTTTAACAAAGGAGAGGGTTATGAAACAAGTAAAAATAAAATGTTTTAATTGTGGAAAGATTGATACAGCAGAAAAGTTTAAATGTTTAACAACTCCTACAACTGACAGTGATGATAAACTAGAAGATGAACCACAAATGATAGATGTAGAATGGAAATGCATATGTGGATCGTTAGCATATAAAGTTTTAAGGGAGGAAGTATGACTTTATTATTAAGGTTAAGCGACAGAGATATGGCTAAAGCTGCACAGGCAGGAGCCTTTCGCTCACAGCTTGCAAGGGCTTCTGGAGTGGGCAACCAAAAAATAGATCTTAATCGTTCTGATAGCGATATAGATATTGACGGCATCAAATCAGAGATGGCAGTAGCCAAAGTATTTGAATTAGAATATGACCCGTTTCATTTTGGAGTAGACACAGGTGTTGATCTCTGGTCAGGAGACATATCCATTGATGTCAAATCAACGAGACATGATAATGGTCATCTTATTTTTAAAAATACTGATGCCTTCAAATCACATGTAGCAATATTATGTATCGTAAAAGGCATTACTGTTAGGGTCTGTGGAGGTATCGAGAGGGTATCGTTTAAAAAGAATCATAAAAGAATAAAATTTAATTCTAATTACCCCTCATGCCCGGCTGTCACACAAGAAGAACTTCAACCAGTAGAAGATATGTGGAGACTGATGATCAAATCTAAATTTGCTAGAGAAGGAACAGGTTTATATGATTATAAATCTTTTCCTTTTGTAGATAAGAAAGGATAAATAATGTGGATAATACCAAAGAATCTATCAGACATCTGTCCCTCTGTTCAGGATACGGAGGGATCGACCTTGGACTCAGAAGAGTTCTGCCAGAGTGCCGAACAATTGCTTATGTGGAGATCGAAACCTTCGCTATCCAAAACTTGGTTGACAAGATTGAAGCGGAACGATTGGATCCAGCACCTGTATACACGGACGTTAAGTCATTCCCATTCAAAGAGTTTCGTGGATGCGTGGACATCTTATCTGGGGGATTCCCCTGCCAACCTTTCTCAAATGCTGGAACAAAGCAATCAACAGAAGACCCTCGGCATCTCTTCCCCTATATCCTCGAAGGAATCAGAGAGTGCCGACCCTCAGTTGTCTTTCTTGAGAATGTCGAAGGAATTATCTCAAGCAAAACCAAAGACGGAGAACCCGTTCTCAAGTATGTCCTCAGAAGCCTGGAAGAAGTGGGTTACAGAGCAACGGCAGGAGTATTCTCAGCGTCTGAAATTGGCGCACCTCACCAGAGAAAACGAGTCTTTATCATGGCCGACCGCACGAACATCGGATGCGGAGGGAGGTCCAATCCAAACGGAACTATCGGATCAGGGCTTCAGATCGAAGAGACACAAGTCGGATCAATGGTTCGGAGCCAAACTTCGGGATGCAGTGGAGACTTACGAGAACTGGCCGACACCACGAGCAACCAAGATGGAGGGATCGACAAGCAAAGATTACGGGAACTGCCTATTGGAAACAGTCAAGGAAAACTGGCCGACCCCAACATCCAGGGATTGGAAAGGAAGTTACAAACCAGAGTCGATGATCAGAAAGGATGGGAAGAGTCGGATGGATGCACTACCTCAGATGGCAGAGTACGATCCGACAACATGGCCGACACCAGCGACAAGGGATTACAAGGGAGCCAACGGATTAGAGTCTACCCAGAAAAAGATACGGGAAGGGAAGAGAGCCAACATGGGTCAATTGCCCAATGCTATCATGATTGTTGGCCATCAAGACCCAACATCCCCCAATACGAATGGGAAGAACCCCGTGTCTTTGAAGCTAAATCCAAACTGGGTGGAGCAATTGATGGGTCTGCCAGTAGGGTGGACTCAAATCAAAACAGAACAGACAGATTAAGGTTGCTTGGTAATGGTGTTGTGCCGGGTGTAGCTGAGAAAGCCTTCAAGGTTTTATTTAAAAAATTAAATCATTAGGAGAAAAGATATGACAGACAAATCAGAAGAAGAACAAGAAGAAGAAGCAGAAATTTCTTTAAATTCAGCAGGACATTTATGTGAAGATTTAATAAATTTTATAGAGGAACAAACTATAAACATGCCACCAGAGCATCATGAAAAAGTAAAACTATTTGCTTGTTTGATGGGTTCTGCTCTTTATCATAAAGCTATTATTAAGGATTTAAACGATGACATAAAAGAAAAAAATCTTGATGAAGCTGTATATGAATTACTAAATCAATTTATAAACGACCCAGACATAGAACTATTTAACCACGTAAAACATTAGGAGAAAAGATATGAGTAATTTATTTTCTGTAAATCAAAGCGAAGAACTAGAGCAAGCAGTACGTGATGCTTTGGATCAAGTGGAAAAAAAGTTTGGTGTTACATTTAATTTTAAGAAGAAGAGGAGAGTTAAGAGTAAAACTTTTACATTAAATATAGAGGCTGTTAAATCTATTAATGAATGTAATGTGGATTACCTGTCTAAAGATTATGTAGATCACTGCGAAAACTTTAACTTGAAAAGATCTTGGCTCTGGAAAGATTTTATATTAGATGACAAATTCTACAAGATAATTGGGTTGATTAAAAACAATAAGGAGAATCCTTTAGTTGTTTTAACTGAAGACAACGAAAGAAATAAGATGCCACATATATATGCCATTGAATACTTCTTGGCAAACCCGGTTAAACCTCACCTTACTGTTATTTGTAACAATAATTAAGGAAAGATTATGACATATATGTCAATTATAAATTTATTTATTGCTGCTTTAATATGCCTTTCTCCAGCTATCATTCCTTTGATTGCACTAAGAAAAAAAATACATCTATATCCTACAGCGATGGCCGTTTGCTGGACCATGTTTATAATAATATTGTTCTTTACTTTCTTCCTGTGAAATATATCTCTAGCGTAAGACCATTGTTACTAAACACTAAAGGCTCCTTTTGTAGGAGCCTCATCTTCACCAAACTATAACGTCATAAGATAGTACAAACTCAGTACCATATTTTTATACATATGTCAATAATACGAGGGCATTTATAATTAGAGTTATAGATTTATTTTAATTCTATAACTCTTTATAGCAACAGAAGCGTCAATAAAATTACTGTTGTATATTTTCTTTGCTAACTCTAAAGGATCTATATCTAATTCAGACCAGAATATTTTCTCACCTATGTTGTGCTGTTGAGTATGATGCTCTCGGCACAAAGGAAGAACCCTATCATCAGGAGGCTTTATACCTGTGCCATTGAAACCTATTCTTATATGAGCAGCATCACACGGGGACTTAAAGCAAACAACACAAGGGAGCCTCCTGATTTGTTTTAACCAAGAGTTATCCCTTAGTGGTTTGTTTTTTAAGAGAATTTTTCTATTCCAATTACTTCATAGACTTCGTTAAGCAAAACATTCTTCTCCATACCTGGCCACAATCCTTTAGGGCTGATGATAAAGTCTATAGCTCTATCAAGAAATGCATTAAATCCTTCTTGATCACTCATCTTAAATGAAATGCTTTTTGGAAATTGTATTATCTCACCATCTCCCATCATAAAAGATTGGACATGACCGCTTCTTAACTTGATGTAGTTAGAAAGATCTTCGCTAGATTCAAACATACTTTGATTTTCAAGCACAAGATTTATTAAACCCCAGTACATTCTGTGTTGGGTGATACTTCTTTTGTTTCTTTTCTTTACACTAAGAATAGTATCAACCTCCATACCATTTATCAAAGACTGATCTTCAGCATCAAGAGGTTTTATAATCTTAACAGATACACCATTAACCTCTGACTCTATTACCTTACCAAAAATTTCTTTAGACATCGTTCCACCAAGCCTCCTTCATTGGGATTGATTTTTCCTTTGGAATATCTACAGCAGGAATAGCGAAATTAAAATCTCTATACACACCAGTAGACTTTTCATAACTCAACACACTCATTCCAATCTTACCAACCCATTTAAAACGACACTTCCATACATGGATCTCAGTACTACCTTCAGTATCAGGCACTCTATGTACAGATATTCCAAGGTCTGCCTTTGCAAACCATGCTGCACTACCACTTATATCATACCCTTTAGGCACAGGAAAGCTGCCACCCTCCCTCATCATCTTAGCAGGGTGTGCCACAAACCAAACATGAATTTGATTTGCTTTTGCAAACAATCGAACTTGTGTGAGCATATGTGATATGGCATCTGTTTCAGTAGACTCTCTTGATATCTGTATAAAATTATAAGGATCTATAACAAGACCCCTGCATCCGTACTTGAGTATGGCAGCTTTTGTTCGTTCTAATATTGATGTTATTGTAGATGGCTCTCCATCATTTTGATCAACAAAAAGAAAATGATCTTTAACCCAAGACCTGGCATCGCTCATTTCTTCTTTGCTCATCTTAGTTGTAGGTCCATCAAAGAAAGGTTTTCGAGATCTCTTCTCCATCAATTTCACAATGTGAGTAGGAGGATCATTTTCAAATGAACATATAGCAAACTTCCAATCAGATTTTTCTGCAAGATTTACCATTAACTGATCAACAAATTCTGATTTACCAGAACTTGGATGACCAGTAACAATACTTAACTGACCAGGTGCTATAGTAAACAGATCATCAATCTGTTCAAACCCAGTGGATTCACCACTTGCTGTACCATTAATGTACAGATCATCAATCTTATCTTCATAATGAAGAACGTCATACAAACCAATGATAGGCCAATCAATAGAATTTTTAATGATATCTTTTAGTTTCTTTCCTCCGTGTTGGATAAGGACATCATTGGCATCCTTACAATCATCAGGCCATTCAACCTTTGCACACTTCTCTCCTCCTACACGCCTTGCTATCTCTTGTGCTAAAGCCATTCCGGGTGAGTCATTATCTGACGCTATGATTATTCTTTTTGCTTTTGATAAAACATCTTTTGCTTTCCACAGATACTGAAACTTTCTATCTTCAGATGGATCTACTGTGTTGTTGGAAACCTTTTGAGGTGCGCCATTAGGTACAGATAATACATTCTTGTATCCAGCTTCATAAACACTAAGAGCATCTATCTCACCTTCAACAATACATATTTCTTCTGCATCCTTATCTATATTATCTATATTAAAAAATGTCTGCGCTCCACCAACACCCTCTTGTGTGATGGCCTTGTCAGATACACAGCGATACTTGACTGCATACATCTCACCATTATTCATGTAAGGGAAACCAACAGCAGCTTTTTCTGATCCAATACTTTGAAAGTATTTGTCTGCTTGAAACACACCAAAATGTTTAATAGTTTTATTGCTGATACCTCTGTCTTTTAAATATTCAAAAGAATTATTCTCAGAAACATTAACCTTGATAGGTTTTATAGGTTGTACATATTCTTTATTAGAATTTTCTTTATTAAATGATGCTCCATTCAACCCACAATGGTGGCAGTTAAAGACATACTTATCATTAAGCTTTGATACAGCCATAGTTTTCTCATGGCTTTTCTTTCTTTGATTAGAACAGACGGGACATTGCACACGCACATGAGCATTGTTACTTTTGTCTGCTAAAAAACGTACTGATTCCTTGACTTCATTTGTCACCTGTGCTGTATTCATCTTGTAGTATCCTTTCAAATGCTTCAATCTGAGGTGCGTTTGTTCCCAATGTTCGAGCGCACCTCTTTCCTATAGATATTATTGATCGAGGATTAGTTTTATCTAACCCCCAATAAAGATGTTGTTCCCTAACTTGTCTATCATTCTTGTATATGTACCCTTCCATAGCATCAAGAATCACTGATGCATCAAGATCAGGTCTGCGTGAAGAATAATATATCTGTATGTAAACAACGAGATCCCCTTCTAAAAGTTCCTTCAATTGAGGAACCTGGTTCTTAAACAAAGCTAAGTAATTCCTAGCCTTATCACTCTTAATAAACGCTGGTCTGTTACCAAACCTCACTAGCTTTCTTGAGTTAGCCTTAGATGCTGGCTCCCCTAGTATTGTGAACGTAACATTGTTTTCTGACATTGACAATAGTAACCCATATATGTTATGTATTATTAATAGGGAGATTCAAAATGAAATTAACAAACAACAATAATATAAATCCTGTCTTTGAAGAAGTCTACAACAAAGATAGTTATGACAGTGGTGATTGTGATATTAGTGTTACTCAACTGATAGATAGCCCACAAATAAGATTGTTAGGTCATAAACATAAGGATGATCTAACAAGAGATTTAAACTCTGTAATCCCAGCTATGCTAGGCACAATGATTCATGATCAATTGTCTATGGTTGATCTTCCATACCCCACCCTTAAAGAGAAAAGATTCTTTATGGAAACAGATGGATGGGTTGTGTCTGGATGCCCGGACATTATCTCATTGAGAAATGAAAGATATATCATAGGTGATTACAAGTTTACTGGTGAGTATGCTGTAAGGAATATTAAGTCTGACTGGGAGAAACAGTTAAATGTTTATGCTTACCTTACTAAACACGGCAAGACATCTGATGGTGAGAGATTTTTAGATATCACTAAAGATTCTTGGGGAGATGTGCCATTTAAAACTGTAACTAAACTGAACATCACAGCTATCATTAGGGATTGGAAGCAGCGTGAAGCAAACAGGAATAAAGAATACCCTCAGTCTTGGGTTGTAGATATTCCTATACGGCTTTGGCCTGAACCTGAACAAAGAGAATACATTAAAGAAAGAATATCTATTCATCAAGAAGCTCAACAAATGTTTGATGAGTTAAATATGACACCTCATTGCACTGAATCAGAAAGGTGGATGAGTGGTCATGTCTATGCAGTCATGAAGGCTGGAAAGAAACGTGCAGAAAAATTGTTTTCTGATCGTTATCAAGCGGAGCAATACTGCTCTAAAGTAAAGGGAGGTTATGTGGAAGATAGAGTACCTGAGTCCACTCGCTGTCAGAGCTACTGTAGTGTGAGTGATTATTGTGAACAATGGTTTAGGAGAAAACAATGAGTTTGAATCCAGATAATGAAGTACAAAATAGTATCCTTAATGTGTACAAGGATATTGCAAATTTAGAAGATAAAAATAAAGTTAATATAAAGGGAAAACTTTATACTACTGTAGCTACAAGGGTTGAGATCTTTAGAAGGCATATGGGAACCCTGGCCTCAATCACTACTAACATTGTATCTATTGATGATCACAAGGTTGTGGTGAAAGCTGAAATATCTGTCAATGACAAAGTGATATCATCGGATTACGCAGAAGAATACAGAGGAGATGGATATATAAACAAGACCTCTGCTCTTGAGAACTGTTGCACCAGTGCTATAGGAAGAGCGTTGGCTGCACTAGGTGTGATTGGTGGAGAGTATGCTACCTCTAATGAGGTTGATAATGCTATCAACAATAAAGCACCAGCTACAGTTAAGAAGGTAGTTAAGAATAAGGATTCTTCTACAGAAGACTTACTATCTGATGAAGATCAAAAGAAACTTGAGAAAGCTATCACTGATTTTACACCAGTGATTAGTGAGAAGAACAGAATCGTTAACAACGTACAAGAGCTTAACGAATACTTGATGGGGAAGAAAGGAAGTAGGGATGTTATTAAGAATCTAGACCCTCACACGTATGAGGTAATATCAGAAAAAATAACAGCAATTAGAGAACAGTTTAAATCAAAACAAGGATCTTAATATGGAAAAGAAATTTGACAACACAAATCGAGGTGTACTATTCGCTAATAAATTTAGTGATGGAGACAATCCTAACAGGCCAAATCTTAGTGGCACTTTAGAATTAGGAGTTGATGTCCTTCACGATCTTAGTGAGAAGTATAAAAACAAAGAGCCTCTAGTTATAGATGTTTCTGCTTGGAAAAAAGCAGCAAAGAATAGTGGTCAGAATTATCTGTCTTTATCTGTGAGAAAACATCAAGACAAACAATCTTTCCAAAAGAAAGAAGCCCCACAAGAATCATCTTTTGATGATGATATACCATTTTAGGAGAAAATAATGGCTGGTTTAAATAGAGTAGCAAAACTAAAACAAAAAACTAAGAACTTTTCAGTTCTTCTTAATCAAGAAGATTACGATATGCTTTATTCTATGGGTCAAGAAACAGGCCATTCAATAGGGCATATGATTAGAGAGTCAGCTACAGCTAGATCAAGGGGAGAGACATACGAAAAAGGTATTAAGAAAGTATTAGATCTTGTATCTTCATCCTCTCTCATAAAGGGAGATGATCTTCCTGATGGTCAGAAATATTCTGAATATGTGGCTGATCGTATAGCGAAACTAGTTTAGGCTTTACAAACCCCGGCCTTAAAGGGTCGGGGTTAATTCACGACACTACAACATATACCCTAGTATAGTTCCTGATATGAACCCTACTATAGTGAACCCAGCACAGACATACGGCATTTGATCTATAGCAACAGCCAAGTTGTTTCTTCTTTCATTCACCCATTTCTCTAGACGCTCGTCAATATCTGTCTTACTTAAAATCTTTTCTATCTTTTTCTTAACAGCCATTATATTTTTCCTTTTTATTTTTTAAAAAACTTTGCTGCACTTCTTACACCAAAACTTGCAGCCACTATAACGCCAAGACTTGCAGTGTACCAGGTCGGAGCTTTATCTAAAGCTTCAAACCCTTTCATTACAATCTCAACACCCCTCTCTCCTGTGAAAGAAAGTATTAATGGTATCGACCAGAGTCCTAGTATCCATTCATCTTTCCAAGAATCTTTCGAGGCTTCTGCCATCGTTTGATCCCAGTCTATCTCGCCTGTTGCCATCTTTGTCTTACGTTTTTCGATAGCAACTTTCAATTCACCTGCTGCTTTTGTTTGTTCTACTTTATT
>Ga0196887_1000024_pt1 | contig 59471 bp, 54 predicted proteins | sample VirMetDEL_Mar_31_FD_169094 | JGI IMG/M metagenome (GOLD analysis project Ga0196887, IMG submission 169094) | Aqueous microbial communities from the Delaware River and Bay under freshwater to marine salinity gradient to study organic matter... | ecosystem: Environmental > Aquatic > Marine >... | reverse complement strand
GTTTTATCATAAGCAACTGTTCCTTCTGGCGGGTTGCTAGGAAGGTCGCCAGCTGCATATTGGCTAGGTGGCTCTTTACTTGTGTGGCTCATATTACCATTGAACGGCTTTTAATTCTGCAACAGTAGTTGCGGCATCGATTGACCCATTGGCTACTTTTTCTTTTGTAAATGCTTCTTTAAGGTGGGCAGTAACAGCATCAGATAGACCAATTATAGTTGGGGAATCGATTGTCATGAATGTTCCATTGCCTAGTTTCCAATCCGTAGTAAATGCGGCATCTTCTTTTGCCAAGAATCTTGCTTGATAAATTCTCTCAACTGTAAACCTATCGGTTCTTACGTCAAGTCCGTTCCAAACTATACCTCCAACCTCAAAATCATATCTTCTTTCTGCGAAATGATCTCTAAGAATCTCTTTACCTGCATCAAGATCGGCACTGTTGTCTATTTTTTCATCAATAAAGCTTCTTCTCATTTTTTGGAAGCCTTCTTCTTGTGTCAGTAGAATACCATCAATGATAAAGAATCTATCCTCACTTGCTTGCACTGTGGCTGCATCTGCATCTGAAATTTCGCTGTAGTTTGGAGCCTCTGTTGGCTCTGTATCTACTATGTTAAAAATTGCCCCTCTTGGGCCTGTGATTGCGTATTTCATATTGTTTTTTAGTTAAAATTTGTATTATGGTATGTTAGGGTAGTTTGTCCATGCGGATACAGTCATTCCAGATCCTCCTTGGAATGTAGCACTGTATTGACCAGTGACATCTGGTCCTTCGTAGATGTTGACAAGTGCTGTTGTTCCGTTTAAAGCATTTGTTCCGACCCATGATGCTGCTGGTGTGTTGGTGTAAAGAGCGGTGATGGAAGAGCAACCATTAAAAGCATTATCCCCAATACTCGTAACACTATTCCCAATAGTTAATGAACCATTTAAGCCAGTGCAAAAGAAAAAAGAAGCAAGCCCAATAGTCGTGACACTATCTGGTATCACTAATGAGCCAGTTAAGCCAAAGCAATAATCAAAAGCAAGACTCCCAATACTTGTGCAAGATGTGCCAATTACTAATCCTCTTAAAGAGGAGTCGTTCTGTTTCCAGTCAGCAGGAATATCTCCTTGGATTTGGTCCGTGTTACCAATAGCAGCACCATCATCATAAACAACGGTAGGTGTACCACCACCACCACCAGCAATACTCTCCCATGCGCCATTTATTCTTGCTACTGGCTTACCCGCAGCAGCATCATAAGCAACAGTGCCATCTTTCGCATCTGGAAGATCTGCAATTGCATTAGCTGTTGGAGGAGTTTTCGCAGTGTGGCTCATTATTGTATATAGTAACCAGATACTCCATCACTGAATATAGAGATAGCTTCGTTTTGAGATGTTAAGGTATAACCGCTTACAAGACCATCACTTACAACACCGTCAATAGTGCAACCACTAGGAGGAAGAAGCAGAACATCGCAACTATTGCCTATTTTTTTGTGGACAGTAACAGCTTCATGTAGTGTTGGGTCGAGAAGATCAACCGCGATACAAGCTCCACCTCCACCGCTACCGTTATCACCAAGATCTGTGTCATCGTAAAGGTGATGTGTGTGCTGTGGGATTTGTGTATAAGTTGGGGTGTCTACCGTGACAACGCTAAAATTAGCGGCACCTCCACCGCCTTGAGCTTCTTCCCAGGTTGCGTTTCCACCGCCATCTGCAGTGATAACGTAACCGCTTACGGCTGTCGCAGAATCAATATCACCAACCACATGTTGGTGACTTGCAGGAGCGTAGTTCCCAGACACAGCTTCAACACCAGATATACGAGATTCGATCTCTGATATATTGGTATTATAATTGTTGCGGAATGTCAAGTGAGTTGATCCACTTGTGGGTATGAAAGGATTTAGTGCCATTATTTTTTATTTTTAAATTTATTAATCGAAGGTCGCAGCAAGCTCAATATAACCGTCTACTTTTTCTTGAGTCCAACCAAGATAAGCAACAGCACCAAGAAATAATGCATTGTCTCTTTTGAATACAGCAGCATGAGACCAACCATCAATAACATTTTGGTCGCCACTGCCAGCAACAAAAGCATCTACAGCAGCACGATCAGCAGGGACCGTGTTGAGGGCTTGTTTGATCTGATAGTTTGTTACCTCGTTAATTACTTGAACAGGGACATCCTCAAGCTTCCAACCATAAGAATCAACAGTAAGTTCTCTAACATAACGCTGTCCTTCTGGGGCATCATTTGGGACGGTAAGGTTTTCAACGTATTTGTAACCATCTGGTGTTTGCGGGGCCGCAGCTTCACGGGTAATAGATGACGGCAGACCATTCAAACTCTTATAGCGGAGTTTAAGAGGGCTAAGGTTTATTAGTTGATAAGTTTTCATTTTAAAAAGTGTTTAGGTTGCTTGGCTAACATAAAGATAATTATCTGTACCGTCGTGATACCAACCAACAGAAGCCGCTCCAATGCCAGAGGCTGTAATCGAAGCTATATCTGCGAGATCGCCAGCAAGAACGTCATATGTGCTAGTGAATGTCCAGCCAGCTGTGTTGTCTTGCTCGACAAGAATCAGGCCAGAATCTCCAGACGCAGCGTTTGTAATGGAAAAGGTAGTTACGTCCTCGGTGAGGGTTGTTGTAGCATTACCTCCAAGGGATGTATCAAAAGCAAGTGAACCAGCTGAAGAACTTATTGGTTGTTGTAAGGTTTTATCCTCTAAGCCTCCAATTCTCGTCTCAGAATCAGCAAAGTTTGCATTCATCCCGCTGAGAACGTTCTCATGCGTAGTAACCCCTGTAGTAATTGAAATTTGATTTTGTGCCATGTTGTTAAGTTATTGTTACGTTACCGTTTTCGTCCGTAGTCGTGGCTGGTTTTGCCGCCACCTTGGCAAAGATATTATCAAGATCTGATTGGCGACGACCACCTAGAACATTGTTTAAATATATTAATGTTTGTTCGTTTATATCAAAAAGTTCGCCAGCATCTTCACCAAGAGCGTCAAGAACTGCTTGCGGGTTTGGATCGCTCCATATCATGTCCCAGCCTTCATGCCAGCATCTTATAATCTCATTAGCTAACGCGACATTGAGGTATTTAATCCTAGAGGCTTTTCTCTTTGGACTGTTTTGTGATGGTTGTTGTATTTCGTTAAGTAAGCTCATTTTTGTTTTAAGTTATTCGGTAGGCCAAATAGATTCATTATTCCAAACATCTCCATTAACCCATAATGTTTCATCACCCTCAACCCAAAGGCAAGAATCTTGCCATGCGATAGAATCTTTCCAAAGATTAGAACAACAAACGAGTATAGAAGCAGTCTTAGTGCGAAGTCTGCTAAATACAGTGTTTAATCCTCGTATTGAGAGAGATTTCATTTTTTAGCTTGAGTAATAAAGGATTGCGTCTCCAGCAGTAAGTTCAATAGAAGTCCAATCTCCAACGATTACATCGCCAAGAGCTATTGCTGCTCCGTCAAAATTTGATATGCTACCCACTGTTCCTGCACCAATAGTGCAATCATCAAGGGCATGAATTGCCATGAAATTTCCAGTGTGGGTCCCTACCCCTACTCTTTCTCCTCCGTAGTGACCTACTTGTTTTAAAAGGGTTGATTGTGTTGATGTTGACATATAAATACATACACATCTAATCTATTTTTTACAAATATTTAAAGGAGATTCTTCCTACGTTTTTGTTTTCGTCAGAAATGAAACCAGACAATAATATACCCTTGTCACAAAAAGTAACAGATTTCATATCAAACAAATAAGCATCACCATTGCAATGCGCATCTAAGGCTTGCTGTCTTTGAGTGAACACGAAGTCTCCAATCTCGAAAACCTTATTTTCTAGGTGTTTTGTGGTCGAGTTTGTTCCTATTACTTTGAACTTGCAATTCTTCACGGTGATTTAGTATGGATTCTTTAGTTAAATACACAGAATCATAAGGTAGATCTTCATTTTCTTTGTAGGTCATGGCTTTTATATATCTTTTAAAAAATAACTTCATTGAATTTTTTTTGTTTTTTCTATAAATTAAACCTTCTATGTTGTCTATAGAGAAGTAATTAATAGCATATAAGCAAAGAGAATAAAAGTTATGCCGCATTATATCTGCGGAAAGGTTGAGGTTTGTGTTGGGCATCGCAAAATACAAGTCAATGAAACCGCCCTTATCTTTTTTGAAAAAGGTAAAAAACAAATAATCTTCTTCGGATTTAGCCGTAATTGATAATTGACATTTTTCTTTTAAGTGTTCAAGGAAGTTTTCGGACGCGATATCCCTGCAAGAAATAGAATAAAAATTATGAATTTGGTCGAATGGTGCCGAATGTAAACAGTATTTTTTTATAATATTGTTTGATTCTTGATCGCCAAAATCAACGAGTTCTATTTTTGTGTTATTTGTTTTCGGCATTGAATATAACCTTTGAGCTTTTCACCGCACCAAGCTCATCCAAACAGTCTTCTTTTACAGACCCTTTTATTAAAGCGGCACAATCAACAGCCCAGGATTTGCCGTCTTGCAGTTTTGGGGAATAGCTTTGATGAAACCTGTTTTTCTTGTCATAAACTCTGTAGATGATGTTTTCCATATCCATATATTACGGCAAACAAATGGTTTGTCCAGTGTTTTTTTTAATTAACATTAATTAGGTGTTTAAAAATCAATAAAATGTCATAAAATAGGATAAGAAGTGTAACTTATTTCATGGGAGAAGGATTAGATAAGATAGCAAAATCTCTGTTGGATTTAGAGCCGACAGCTATTTTAGATTTGTTTTTGGTTTTCCCTGATGCTATTAAAAAACCAGAAACATCTTATGCTATACATAATGGGTCTAACTTTAAGAAGGGCGTGGTTTGGCAAGGCAGGGCTTATATGCCAATAGGTCTTGAGATAGAGGGTTTTGAAATCAATGCTGATGGAAGAGTTAATAGGCCCAAAATGAAAATATCAAACAAGGATTATTTTGTAACAAACCTTTTAAGGAAAAATGACGATTTTAAAAACGCCAGAATAACAAGAATAAGAACATTTGTTAAATTTCTTGACGACGAAAACTTTGACGGAGGAAACCCTTTCGGAAATTCAGACTCAACAGCCGAACTATCTAGGCAAACTTATATAGTTTCTCAAAAAGCGCAAGAGAATAAAATATATGTAGAGCTCGAGTTAACATCTCCGCTAGACTTAGACAACTTCGAAATAAACAGCAGAAGAATAATGGGGAAGTATTGCTATTGGCAATACAGGGGTATGGGATGTCAATACCAAGGCATTCCAGTACAGAAAGAAGATGGTAAGGCGTTTACAGATATAAACGGAAATCAGATAAATGTTAAAGATGGATTTTCGTTCGGAAATGCACAAGATGAATATAACGACTCTAAGGATTACACAACTGGAGACTTGGTTTTTATAAAAAATAACAGGGTAACAATAGAAGATCCTGGTTCCGTCGAAGATTCTCGACCTTTATTAAATTATTATATTGCAAAAACAGACGTTAGGGGTTTGTCTCCAGATGATAATCCTGAATTTTGGGACAAAGAAGGATGTAATAAAAAACTTTCCTCTTGTAAACTTAGATTCACTGAAGGTAGATCTGTGACAAGATTTTTGGCGCAAGAGCAAGTCTCATTAGGTACTTTAAATCTTATAAACTACAGCGATGAAAAGTTAAAAAGCTTTTATGAACCAGAAAATCAACTACCATTTTTGCAAGCCTTAAGTGGCAATAGGCCTTGGACAATGGCTTTTAATTTTAATGAAGACCTAATAGGCAGCAAGTCGTACACGGATATATTAAGCACTTCTAACGCAACAAGAGGTAGCTATAAAGGTCTTACACTCACTTATGTTTCTAAGTCTATTAGGGCTTACCTAAGAAAATATAACAATGGAACTACAACAAAAAGTCTAAAAATAACCCCAGAAGATCAAGGCCAAAATAAATTAATAGTAAGAAGGGGCGAAGATGGTTATGGTTTCTCTTTATACAACCCCTATACAAAAGCAGAGAACTTTTCAACCTTACAATATACTGGGAAACTTTACGAACATTTTCATGTTTACAGCCAAAACGACGGACTGAGGGGAGCCTCTGAAGGCGTTTGTTTTTGGGACAGGTACCTAGAAAATAAAGAATTAGATCTTCTTTATAGACCTGTTGTTGGCGGCGGTTCAAGAATGAGACCTATAGAATACTTTAAAGATAGCGATATTCCAGAAGAGCGAGCTATACTAGACGGGCTTTTAGCGTGGTGGTCAGAACCATCCTCAGATGAAGATGGATTTATAGAGAAGATTATCGACCAGTCAACTCAGAAAAATGACTTAATATATAATGGTCCAGATCAAAAAGCAGCATCCGTGAATACTTACTCATACGCAGTAAACAAAAATGTCACTACACAAGAAGAAATATCATTCTTACCATTTGGAGGCTTCCCTGGAACTGATGGTTTTGATTTCCAAAGATAAACATAACAATGAATAAAGAATCGTTAACTACCCAAGACCCGAAAAGCATACTGAACAAAATAGACGAGTGGTCTTTTTTAAATGTTTCTCAGGAAATATGCGGTTTTATTGGAGAGTCGGAAGGTAAATTTACTGTTTTTTTATGCGAGAATAAATCAACAACGCCAAGGGAAAGCTTTACAATAGACCCTTTAGAATATTTGCTTTTTCTAAAGCGTTATAAACCTGTCGCATTGTTTCATAGCCACGTATTCGGCAACGAAGAAGAGTCGGAAAAAGACGTATTGATGTCAGAGAACAGTTGTCTTCCATTTTTTATATACTCGTTGAATACTAAAAAATTCAACTTTTACACGCCCAAAAAGTCTATTGCTGATGTAACAACAATAGATAAGTTCAAATTAATTAAATGACCAATATAAAACTATACGGCCTTTTGGCTGATGAATTCGGGGATTGTTTTTCTATGGAGATAGACGAACCTAAAGATGTTTTTGACGCCATAGATGCAAACAGAAGTGGGTTCAAGAAAAGAATATTTGATTTGGGTTCTTCTGGTTTTCATTACTGCGTTATAGTTGATGGCGAAAAAATAGAAAACCCAAAAGAAATTTTAACAAAAAGAAAAGCAGAAACAATAGACCTTGTGCCTATTCTGTCAGGAGATGGGCCCCCGACTTGGATTGCTATTGCAATTGTTGTCGTTTCAACAGCGCTGCAAATAATCTTAGCTCCAGATCCGCCAAAGCCCCCAGAAATATCACAAACGGCAGCTGGTTTAGAAAAGTCATTTACATTTAGCAGTGTGCAAAACAGGGCGGCGCAAGGAACACCCGTGCCTGTTTGTTATGGTGAATTACTTATTGGCTCTGAGATAATACAAACATGCTTAAAGAGTTACCCTCAAAACCAAGAAACATTTAAATCGTTCAGAAGAAATCCTTTAAATGAACAGTCAGAAAAAACAGAAGCAGCAAGTCAAATAGCAAACCTATAAAATAGATGAAACATTTTGAAATAAAAAATACACTTGCTGGCGCTAAAGGAGGAGCCTCTAAACCAAAACCTGCTACACTTAAACCTCCTAAGATAGGAGATTACTCTGTCGCCGCGTCTTTTTCTTATTCAGAAACTGTTGATTTACTTTCTGACGGACCTATAGAGGGCCTTTCAAATTCAAACAGTTATGTTTTAAATCCAACATCTTACCTTCAAGGGGTTTATTTAAACGATGTCCCAGTGGAACAGACAAGCGAAGCATTCATAGAAAGATCGCAAGAAAATATAACAACTTTAATAGGTAGCGGCCAAAGTGCTGAGTCATTTACTGGTGCTATATCACAAGCTTTTGGAACAGTAAGTGACTTTTCTTATAATGAAATAATTGTTCCGAAAAATTTAAGAATGCGATATGTATATAGTGATAGGTCAATCATTTGGAATAGCTCAAACCCTAGCAGCAGGGATCGTGTATATGGGGCTAATAATATTCCTTCTGAACGATATAGAGCCTTTTCAGATATAAGAAATCTTTTTTCACCAATCGCTGATTATACATTAATATCTCAAAACTTTTACGGACAAGGTACTACAAACAACAGGTGGCGTGATACTATGTTTGGGTGTATTGACCTTGAGCCAGCTTTTTCGGGGCAAGTAGTTTCTTATGGCACAAATGAGGTGTATGGGGGATTACACACTAGCATAAATGAGGGTTTATATAGGTACCAGGAAAGAAGGATTAGGCAGAATTACCTGGAGGCTGGTAGCTCATCTAATTTTAGTATATACGCGAAGCAAACAAGGGAGTTTTGGTTCGCTGATGGAGATAAATATAAAATAAATGCTTCCGCACAAGCGTTGTCTGATGCAAAAAAAGTAGCTGGCGGAACCTGCTTTTTTACCAAGCAGTCTACTGAAGAAGGCGGGGCTAATACTTTTTATACAGAAATTTGCCTTCAGGTTTCAGAGTGGGAAGAATCTATCAATAGTGCAAATCCATTAGGGATTTTCAGAAAAGAAATATCAGACTCTATAAATCAATTAGTAGATACAGTAAACGTACAAGATGACAGCCGCTCTTCAGGAAAACTTTCGTCGGAATTTTTGAGAGAAAGACTAAAAGCTTTAGGTTTTAATTTAAATGCAACTCCAATCGAAAATAACGAAGTAATTTACGAACAAATAACTAGAAACGATATTACAGATCTCGTTAAAACTAAGCTAAAAACAGATCAGCCAGGGTTGGACGTAATAAATCCTTATCTTTTTGTTAATCATGATGAAGGTTACGCTATTGATGGCTATATAGAGTCGGAGCATAAAGATATATTCAAAACAGAAACATTTGTTGATACGGTAGAATACGGAAAACAATATAATAGTCAAGATTTATTCTTTTATGGAGATGTTTATTATATATGTACAGCAAGCGTATTAACATCTCCCGCAAGCGCAGCGGTACAAGAGATTGGCGCTTGGATTACACAACAACTAGCACTAGCTACTCCGACAATAGCTACAACAGGTAAACCTGGAGATCAACTTGATTATTCTCTATCAATAGAGCCTGTATCTACAGAGATAAGGTCACAGTCCTCTGGAAAAGTGATTAATCTTATTATACCAAAGTTAGATTCAAACGGGAATTGGAACGGACAAGTTTGGGGTTTTAATATAGAATCTTTTAATTTATCTATTGGCATTGGTGGGGCGTTAAGAGTAAATGATGATGGTAAATACAAAAAAACCAGAGATGGTTATTTTTTACAATCATTAATGCCGTCTAAGGAAATAAACTACCTTAAAAACATTACTGGATTAGGTGTTTTTTCTTTTGGATATAGATCTAATTCTTTGGGTGCTAAGAAATATAATTACTCAAATGTAATGATGGAATTTAGAAATGGACAACAATTTCAAGAGCCATTAGATTACTTCAAAAATATTTACATAGACAAATTTTATAATTCGGAATTGTTGGGGCCATTCAATACTAGGGGGGCATTAAAACCAGATTTATTTGGAATTTTAGATAGCGATTATTATGGGGTTCAAAAAATAAAGGCAAATGGAACTTTGAAAAAGTTAGAGCTGGGTGGAGACAAAATCCCTGATTTGAATTTTCCACTTGATCCCAACACCGATAACTACTTACTAAATTCAATCCCAGAGATGGACGAGTCTTACCTTGCTGCAATAGAAGAAGGTAGTAAAGATATAAGACAAAATACAAAATCCTTTTCAGACTGGAATACAAGCAAGGTAGATTATGACGAAAGAGCACAACCAGTAACACATATAATAGAAAATCCGAACGTTTCTTCTTGCTTTGTTACTTTGTCTTTAAAATCTTTATCTGATACGGTAGATAAAGAGGGTATCCTTAGCCTTGGAGCAGGAAACGGCAATGCCGATATTGGGACTAAGATCCCAGCACCACTAAACATAAGAATAGAAACAGGATTAATAGACGAAAATGGAGGCGAAACAATTTTAGTAGAAAAGTTTTTTCAAATAATTGCGCTTGTAGAGGCTCCCAACTACTTAGATATAGGTAACCCAGATGCTAAAGATTCTATTGGCGAATATGATGATGTGAAAGAAATAAACCAAACCTTAGAAGGTATTGCTCAGGGAGGGATATCCCAGCCTTTTATATTACCTCCTATACCTTACAATGATATAGAAGAAGATACGGCGGGTAGGGAAGATAAAAAAGAAAAAAGGTATATAAAAATAACGAAACTTTCGACAGAGTCTAACTCAACTTTAATATCTAAAGTTATTTCATTAGTAAAAGTCACTGAAATAATTGAATCTCAATGCAGCTACCCTTTTTCAGCTATAGTAGGAACCAAGATAGACTCTAGGGTTTTTAACGACATACCAAAAAGAACTTACAGAGGTAAGTTCAAAAAAGTAAAAATACCATCAAACTACTTCCCAATAGATGGAGATGGTAAGGATAAAAGATATTTTAAAAAAGAGTCTGAGTTTAACTCTCAAACAAAATCATCTAGTCTATTGTATAATGGAGATTGGAATGGGTCTTTTAAGTTTGAATGGACAGATAACCCAGCTTGGATTTTATATGATATGATTGTGGCCACAAGGTACGGTTTGGGTCAACAAATATCAGAAAGCGAAGTTAACAAATGGGATCTTTACAAGATAGGCAGGTTTTGTGACGCTGTCGATGAAGACGGTTATTTTTTGGGAGTCAAAGATGGAAGGGGAGGTATCGAACCAAGATTTACATGTAACATAGCATTTACACAAGGAACTAAAATCTTTGACGCTATAAACTCTATAGCCGCCATATTCAGGGGTATAGTTTATTTTCAAAACTCGACAATAAGCTTTTTAGACGACAGATTAAAAAGCCCTATAGCTTTATTTACAAATGCAAGTGTAAAAGATGGGTTCTTTTCTTATTCAAGCTACAAGAGAGATGAAAAATATAACGCAGTTGAGGTTGCTTATTTAGATAGAAACGACAGTTTCAAATCAAAAATAGAGTATATTGAAAACGAAAAAGATATCGTTGATAGAGGCTTATTCAAAAAAGAAATAACCGCAGCGGGGATAACATCAAAAGCAATGGCAAGAAGAGCAGCAAAGCATTTGATGTACCAAACCACAAAAGAAAATGAAACTGTAGCATTTACGGCTGGGAATGAAGTTTTGCTGTGTAAGCCTGGCGATTTAATTATTATAGAAGATGACTTAAAAACACTAAGACACAACATAGGAAGAGTTTTAAGCGTAGACGCAGACAACTTAACTATAAAGACTTCGGAACCCTTTAAAACCAGCGAATACGAAAAAAGAATAACTGTTTATTTACCAACAGGAAATAAGCAAAAAAGCGATTTAGACGAAGAGGCGCAACTAAAAAGACTTAGACTGAAAGATTTTGAAATAGAACAAGGAGCTTTGTCTTATCCTGATTTTGATGTTAATTTTATAGGTGATTATGGTTTTAATAGTTACTCGCAAGGTTATTCTGACATATCTAATGGGGATGTAGAAATTGATAACGAAGCGGAGCTTTATGAACAATACGCTGTATACACAGGATCTCAAAATCAAATAATATGGTTTAATACAGGTGTTACTGGTTGGGTATTCTCTACTGGTAAAGCTTTTACTGACGACGATAATTATAATTTATTCATAAACAGCACTGGGCAAGGCACCTTTAATTTTAAATCTTTAACGTTAGGAGACGCCTACTCTTCTTCGGGATTCGTTTATGATTCGGCAGAAGGCGATAAAAGAGCAAAGCCAGCAAGCTTTAATCTTGAGGGGAAATTTACGTATCAGAGTAACGCTGATTTGAATTATTTCGGAGGCCTCCAAGAAAGCGACATAAATGTAAACGGATACCAGCAAATAAGAGACTTTAATGTCACTGGGTGGGGAGGGTTTAAAGGTATACAAGCAAATGAATACGGAGACACTGTATACATAGACGAAAACGACCCTAGCGCAAACCTGTTGAAATTTGTTCCAGAAGGTTCCACCTATAGATTCCCAAGTAAGGACGCTTCGGATCAAGTTTACAAAATAATTTCCATAATGGAAGATGAAAATTATTCCTATAAGGTTATAGCCTCAAAGTATCTAAGCGGAAAATACGAAGAAATAGAAAACGACATAAATATACCAGAGGCCGAAAACACATTTGGTTATAATAAAAATGAGTTTAATGTAAACGAAATAAGTTATATAAGCCTGGAAGCTCCAACAATTACATTAGATGTTTTAGATTACGTTTTAGATGAAAGCCCAACAATTATAACAGGAAGCTGGGAGCCAGTAGAAAATGCAACTGGTTACTATTATTACTTAGAACTACCAAACGGCCAAAAGTCTGAAGTCGCCACAACTCCAGTAACAAACTTTTCTTATACTCCTGATTTAATAGGGAACTATACAATAAGAGCTCAATCATTGGCGGACACATTCAATAACGCAGATTACAATAAAAGATACGACGATTCATCTCCAGCATCTGAAAGTATATACGTTTCAGGGCAGGATCTAGAAAATTTAGATGGCTCGGTCGTTGTAGGCGTTGTAATCGAATAATATATAAAATAAAAAAAATGTCAGATTGTTGCACACCATTATATGTAAAAATTCCCTTTCTAAGCCCGACTGGCGATATAAGGCTGAAAAGGGGTACTGGTAACCATCCTAGCTGCGGCTACTATGAAAACTACTCAGGATCGCCAGAGTTGGATAATTATGATTACTATACAGTAGATATAAACTATGATTCTGGAAGCGGTTTCTGGACCTTTTCTGGAAACTCAACTGGGTTCAACGATCCATCTATTTATGTGTCAGTTCAGACTGGTAACCCTTGTAATCCAGTTGGGGAATATACTGGTGGAATATTTGGCAGCATTAGAGTAAACCCAGATCCTTTTGGCATTTTCCCAGTATATAACTTTGAGCCTAATTTTGAGTTCGACCCAACAAGCACTTATACAGTTGGAAGGGGAAGTGGCATACATCTAGAGAGAGATGTTAAGTTTAAATTTAAATTTTTGGATAACTCAAAATCTTATATAAAGACGCCAAAAGAAATGGCAAAAAGCGTATATTTTGATGGAGTTAGTTATGACATATTAAACCAAAACGGGGCGACAGTTTACGAAAATTATTTAAGTGGCTACTCAACAGATCTATTAATAACAGAACAGGAAAACATTAGAATATTCGGTTCTTATCAGCCTAATTTCGGTGTAAGAGCAAAAACAAAGGATTCTATAATTGGAGATGCTGGCTCTGCAGAATATTATACATACGGAAATAGTCTTTATATAACACAAGTAGAAACGCAAGACGATCAAGGAACGGCAAGTTGGCAAGTTGACGAAGATGGTGCTACTTCTACTGGGGCCGTTCCATCTGGAAGGGTAGAAAACAAAATAACAATAAAAGCTAGATTTATAGAAGAACCTAAATACATAAAACCTTCACATGTAGATCTTTACGCTTCTCAAGACGAAAACTTCGAGCTTAACGGGTCTACGTTTATTGGCAAAAGAAACTTAAGCGCAGGATCTGCGGCTACAAGTGTGGATATAAATAAGAGTCTAGGAATAGAGCCAAACAAAGATTATTGGTTTAGTATTATCCCCAGTTCTAAAATAGGCTCTGGCAATGCAGTAAAGGTCGGCCCAAACAAGCTGTTTGAAAGAGAAGAGGCGGGTTCTACTATTGAAAGTAACGAGCTAAACCTTTCTTACAAGGGCTCAAGTATAAATAATAGTTTTAAAACTGGAGTTATAACTGGAGAAATAACAGGAAACTCTGGAATAATAGATAAATTGTTTGTTTATAAAGAGTCTTTTGGGAGCTCTGTAGGAATATATGACGGCCCAAATTTATTATTTTCCACACTGCCTACAAACGCTAGCGGAGAGTGGTTGTATACAACGTTTGATTATTCAATGGAGTTTAAAGATCCGCTAAACCCTTATAGCAATTTATCAAAGAATATAAAACTAAACGCAACTGGCACATCTACAGACCCACTAAATAGCGGTATGCCTTTATTTAACTTGGTAGATCACAGTACAGGAGTTCCAATAGAATTGGGAGTTAACTATACTGAAAGCGGTTTTTACCTTGTGTCTAATACTGGACACTTATACAAAAACTTTAAGTATCAGAGGAATTCTTTTTAAACGTAAAACAGTTGAAGTCTGGATTATTATCTTTCTTATAGTCGTTTTTAAAAACAGCTAGCCTAATACTTATTGTTTCTCCGTCAGCCTCCAAGAAATTTTCTTTTAAATCTGAAAGTTTCATCTTTACTGTTCCAGACATAAATTTATTACCGTTAGCTGTAGCCTTAACCCAGAATCCTCCAATTTGGTTTTCTGACCAATTAATCTTCTGCATGATTTGGAGACAACAAAACAGCTAAAGAGAGAAGAAAGTCAGATCTTAAGTGTTTTGGTGTTTTATTATATTGTTTTTTAGCCCTTCTGTAAACGCGCCTTGTGGTTGCGTCTTGTGGGTTAATGATCTCTCTTATTTTTTTTGCTGCTGCGCTGTTCATAATCTTGCTATAAATGTTGTGCTGTCCTTTACAAATCCTAACTTCCTATAAAGCTTTTTGAGTTTTGGTTCGCTTGGGTTCATTGCCGCCGCAGAAACGACTACATACTCAAACTTTTTTTCCCTAGCGAATTTTATAGCTTCTTTGAAGACCTTAAAGCCAACCCTTGGATTTTTAGACAACCATAAAAACTCTAGAAAAAGATTCTTACCAAACTTTACGCTTTTATCATTCAAGAAAATACACACCGCATTAAACTTGCCTTCGTCTTTATTGCCCCAGACAAAAACGTCCCAAGCTAGAAGTTGACTACTGCCAAAACTATTTATTATGGTTTCTTTATTGTGTTTCAAATCAAGAACATGTCCTTCTTCTGAGTTTTCAATATCAAACAGGTCATTCATATCGCAAATGACCTGTTTGAACTCTTCTGGATTTGTTATTCTTTTTATCATTTTGATATAATACCAATAAGCTTTCTAGCTTCCTTTGCAGAAATGTCATCGAAAGAATTCCAATCTTTAACCTCTTCATTAAGGTACTTTCCTTCTTTCCATAAATCCCTTAGCATGTCCTTAAACGAGTCAAAGGAGCTTACGTCGTGCTTTTCTAGTAAAGTTTTTTCAAGCAGACCAGAAGGCGTTATGGGAGCGTTGCTGGAAGGGCTTGGGGTAAAAGTGCTTTTGGATTCACTCCTGTTTCCTGATTTGTCTATTTCATCAGCGCCTACAATGTGAATGTTTAAGAAGTTTCTAACACACCTAACAAAAGATCTATTGCAAGCGATCGTTTCCAAAAACTTCTCGCAAAACGCATCTGTGTTTTCTAATGATGCATTAGCATAGTCTTCGTATGAAACCTCCATGTTCGATGATTCGTAATTACCAATCCAATCAATATCACAACGAGAAGTAACGTAGCCCTCTTCTACGTTTCGAACATCATAAGCTACAGCCCGAAAACCCCTAAGCTTCGCTAATTCTTTAATGCCTCCAAGCATAATTAAAAGCTGGTTATCTCTCAGTCCTTCCGTAGAGCTCGGGACTTGCTGCCCTCGCATTTCAAACCATCCTTTATTGGGATAAAGGAACTCTGGCTTAATCATTGACCTCCAATCTACCGAGCCGTCCTCATTGAAATGGTATTCAGTGTTTTGCAATAAGCCGTGTTCGTCCCTTTTGTAGAGATCTGGGCCGTGCGGTTTTTTATTTTTGGTTGCTTTTTTAACAACCTTTGCGGTCTTCTTGGTAACTTTTTTTGCCGCCTTAACTGATTTTGTTTTAGTGTCTGTCTTGTTCATAAATATAAAAGTAATCTGATTCTTCCCAGTAATCAGCATTATCTACTATATTATCCTCGTTGTCAATACTATTTTTCCAATGATAAGAGGATTTGTAAATCTTTTCTCCATCAACAACCATTTTAAAGGAGAAAAACTTATCATTAACGTCAATGTCTTTTGGCTTTTCTGATTTTGGATCGTAAAATTCTACGTTCTGGTCAAAATACTCGAACCTTATATCGTCTAATATTTCTTTGTTTTTCACAAAAATGTGAAAATCTATATTGAGTCTTTTAAGAAACTCAAAATACTTTTTGGGTATTGTTTCTGGTTTTGAATTTAAAAAAAGATTAATAGAGCCAATGTTTTTAGAAAAGTTTTTGATTCCGTCTGGTTGAATGATAACATCTTCAATAAATATATTGCATTTATGGTTTGCGCAATATTCATAAAACGCAGCTTCTTTGATCTTACCTTTATCAAGCCTGATGTTTATTCTTGAGTTTTCGAAGATGGATAAGTTTACATAATTAGTAGGTATTACATCTATAGAAAAGTCTTTTATTTTATTGACTAATTTTGTTTTAAAGTTAATCAATGACTTCCTGTTGGGCTCTAATATTTTAAGGATAGATTCTGCAACTTTCTCCGCTGGTATTTTGTTTATACAATCGTCAGGATCTTCAAGGGCTAAACAGGGTTTTGTGCTCCACTCTGGTTCAAGGTCTACTTTTTTGTTTTTGTTGGACCAATACGGAGTAGTTATAGATGGATAAATGTTTCCATATAGATTGACTATAGGAACATTTTGACTACTGGCATATTGGGTTATGGCGTTGTCAACTGATATCAATAGATCCGCCTTTGAAACTATGTAACAATTTTTCCTGAAACTTAAATTTGGGTATACGTAGTCGGCCCTGTTACTCATGTCTTTTCCAGAACCTATGATAACAACTTTTATGTTTTTTCTTTTTAATTCGTGGCTTATCAAATCAACAACCAAAGAATAATACCTGTAATTTTTTGAGCCAATATCTTGCTCGTTATACAGCACTATGTATTTCTCTGGAGTAACTGGGTAGAAGTGCTTGTTTACGACAGGCTTCTTAGGATTAACCTCTAAGCTTTTTGAATATTCTTTAAGTAAATGTGACATATTAATTTCCGTTATGAATGTAGCATGGGACTTTTTGGGTTGTAGTAGCAGGGTAGTAAGCTGCCTCAAAAAACCCTTCGTGAGCGCCAAAACCCTCAAGCGATACAGGATTATCTAAAACGTTTGAATAAGGGATACATTTATAAACACAGGGGTTATCTTCTATATATTCAAAATATTCTGGTCTAGTAAATATATAAATATTTAAGCCTTTGTGTTTTTTTTGTAGGTTTTTTAAGAGAGAGTTTAAAAAAAGCACATCTGTCCCAGATTCTGGCATTATAACTGCCACTCGCTTACCTTTATCGTCTGTAGATAGGAGGTCTTCGAAAGACACAGGTTTCTTTAAGTTCTCTTTTTTGGCTATCTCTATGAAGTGGTGATAAAGACTATTTTGATCAACCTCTCCAGATTTAATTTTATTAAACCAGTGTTTAAATCCATCGTTCTTCTGATCCACATCATCATTTAATACGTTTTTATAAAGATCTATAATGAACTCTTTATCTTCGAGCCCTTCTGGTTTGAGATAAAACTCGTTGTGAGCTGAATTTTTTATATCAACATCCTCGTCTAGTAAGGGCATATCATCAATAATTGATTCAAGTTTTTTGCCTATAACTTCTATAGAAAAGTTTTCCATTACCCAAGACCTAGCCTTCTCGCCAACACTTGACCTTTCTTCGTCGGACATATCAAAAACAGTATTTAGCATTTGCTTGATACTCTCAGCGTCTGTCGAAGCTTTGATGAATTGAGTACCTGGTTCCCTATACTCATGCCAACTAAGAGGTAACCCGCCGCTCTCTTCTGTGCAGCTGTCTTCGCCGCATGAGTAATCTGTGACCAAGGTTATGAGTTCTGTGAGTTTAGCCTCTTGGACTGGTATTTCCTGACCACCGCTAGTAAATGGGTGGCAGTACACATCCATTAGATTATATACTTCGTTAAGCTGTTCTTCGGAAACGCCAGCGCTTACATTTGTAGTGTTTAAAGTTTCCTCACCGCACTCTCTGCATTTTTGATTTTGACCAGTAAAGTTTCTTACATGATATGAATTGCATGACGAACAGAAATAAGTTGTTAAAATATCCCTTCCGTCCATTCCTTTCTCTTCTAGAAGCCTCATTATATCCCAGCCTTCTGACCAATGGGTGTGCAATAAAAGTTTTACGTTTGGTTTGTCTTTTTTAAACATCTTAAAACCATCAAGCAAGTTAGGCACTGACTTCCTTAGTTGGTTTCTGAAAACAAAACCCACCACAAAATCATCTCCTTCAATGCCATGAAAGGATCTTAAATTACCCCTTGCCTCATCACTAATCCTATGAAAATTTTCTACATCTAATGAACCTCTAAGTGTTTTTACATGGTCGTAGCCCATTTCTTTGAAAGCCGTCTCGGCGAAAGTAGACCAAACGTAGTAGTTTTTTATTTTAGGGGCATACTCTACTGCTTGAGGCAAAATAGGCAAACTGTCCAAGGTTGTCCAAACCATACAATTAACTTTGTTCCACCAAGGTTTATGGTGAAAGTTTGTAAATGCCCAAATATCCTCTGCCCCGATATAAACGTCTGGTCTTACCTTTTCTACTATAGTATCTATTTCAAAAAAACCGTAACCATCCATTCTCTTTTCTTCTTCAGATCTTGAAGAATAGCTATTAGAAACCGAACCATAACAATCCCAAGGAAGCAGTTCTAAACTCTTGTCTCCAGCCATCTTCATGTTGGCGGCTTCAATTATCTTGTATTTGCCTGTTTTATAAAGATATTTTAAAACGTTTTTCTGATTCTTTCCAAAACCAGTGAAAGCTTTGCAGAAATTAGAGTGAATGAGTACGGTTTTTTTTCTCATTATTTATTGTTTGTTTTGTAGGTGAATATTTCATTTAAAACGAATTTAAAATACTCAACCAGAAGATAGGCTTCCGACATCTCTAAGCCTATACCAAATTTATTGGCGGAGTTTCTAGACACAGAGAAGGAAAAAGCTTTTGTTCCATCGTTTTTTGTGTAAGGGCTTAACGATATAGATGTTTTATTGTCATCGAAACTATGAAAAGCATTGAATTTTTCGTAATTCTCAATCGCATAAATAAAACCGCCCAGTTCGATCTCATTAAACTTAACAGAGGCGCACTTTTCTGGGTCCTTAGCATTTTCAGCAAACGAACCGCTCTTAGTCTTGTTATTCCAAGAGTGCTGCTTAATGGCTGTCATATAAACACAAGGGGTTTCGCTTTTTCCTTTAATGCCTAAACGGAAACCAAAAGCGTTTCCTGTGTTTTTCGAATTTGGCTTGTAGAACTGAATCATCTTGCTATATAATATATACAGAACAAGCGTTTTCTAGTATATTTTTATTTTATTTTACTTTATCGGTAATAGGTCTTGTTATTATTCTGCTTAAAAGATCTTTGATATCATCGCCACAGGAAATTCTTTCTAGATTATGGTAGCATTTTGAAAAATCAACAGATAATGACAATAATTTATGAGGTCTTCTGGTTTCAAATATTGTTTCCTCTATCAAGTAATCAAAGAAAAGTTTGGAGAAGAATAAGCAAGATGTTATTCTCATACAATATTCGTATTGAGGTCTTAGCGAGTTCATGTCTTTTTTATTGAAATCGCAGTATTTTTTAAAAAATAAAAGGGAAGATCTTTTGCTAAGGCCAGAGCTAACAGCAAAATAACAAACATCGAAAACTGGATTACCAGAGAAATTGAATCCTAAATTCTTGTATTTATATAAACCGTGCCTAGTTATTATATTGTCTAACTCAAAATGTCCATGACAAGCTCTGTCTCCCTCAAGAATCGTTTCGTCATAATTTGAGAAGACTTCTTCGTAAAGAAGGGAAAAAACTTTTTTTATTTTGCCTATTTTATGAATGGAAGATATACTCTCTTTTAAAATTTTAGACTGCTCTTCTATTTTTGTTTTGTTTAGAAACATGTCTAGATATTCACGGCAAGAGATTTTGCTTTTTAGATTGCTAAAGTGGTATAGGGTGTAAAAAAAAGATTCATCATTTTCTATGACGGACGCTATGCCTTCGCCTCTTATATCATAACCTTCATCATGAGCAGAGAGCAAAAACAGTATGTCGTTTCCTATCCTGATCTTTCCTGAGTCTAGAAAGTAAGGAATTAGTGGAGATTTATTATTTTTTAGAAACTCCGACTCGTTTTTTAGAACGAAACAATCGTCATCGAGAGAAATTTTGATAGAGTATAAAAGATCCCCGCTAATTATTTTGTAGTTATCAAAGTTCTCATTTCCAAAAAGCTCTACCAACGAATCTATTTTGATATCTGTGTTGGACTTTGATATCACTTCCTTAATAATCTCGTAAGCAGCTTCGTTTTTATCTACTATTTTTTCGGTGTCAAAAGCGTAAGCCCTTCCAGAAAATAATTGCGACGCGTTCATCTACTAATTATACTGGAAGGGCTTGAGTTTTCTATTTTGCTAAATATCTAGGCGGCACCAATTTTCTGACCCTTAAGACTCAAACCTTTAAGGCTAGCTTTAGCAAACTTGCGAGTATTCTTCGCATTTCGATCATAAACAGTCACGTAAAGTGGGCTTTCAGAAACGAACTGAGCGTTCACAGCCTCACCAGCTTTAGTATAAAGACCGAAGAAACGGCCCTTGCTGCTACGGATTGCTTTCATGATTTTGTTTTGTTGTGTTTTGTTCATATAAGAAATATATTAGCATATACTTATTTTATTGTCAACACTTTTTAGCATTATCTCTGATGTTTTTGAGTTTTTGACAACTAGTTTTGCAATTGGAACTTGGACTTTTTCTTTGACGTATCTTTTTACATCCCTTACGTGCATCTTTTTGTTTTTAATATCGTTAAAAATGCAATCTATAGAGGTGTTTTTAACAATTATGCTTATGTTTTTCTTTTTTAATTTATCTTTTATCTTGTCAAGCTCAAATTTTATAATTCTTTTGATGTCGGAGTCTCCAAGGTCATCGAAAACCAGTACATCATTTATTCTAGCAAGAAGTTCTGGTTTAAGCTTTCCCTTTACTGACTCCTTGTAAGAATCAGACTTAACTCCTTCGTCTTGAACAAATCCCATGCTCGGCTTGTTGGCTTTTTCGTGCCCTATATTACTTGTTAAAATAACTATAGACTTAGAAAAGTCAACCTTGTTGTGCTTGTTGTCTTCTATGTAACCCTCATCTAAAAGGTGGAGCAATAAGTTTAAAACTTGTGGGTCGGCCTTCTCTACTTCGTCAAAAAGAACAACGCAGTTTGGATTGTCCTTAACAAACTTAGTAAGCATTCCTCCTTCTTCATAGCCGACATAGCCAGAATTAGAGCCAATAAGTTTGCTAATACCTGTCTTGTCATACAACTCACTCATGTTTATCTGAATAATGGCATTTTCATTACCAAAAAAGTTTTTGGCTATTTTCTTTGCTGTGTATGTTTTCCCGACACTGGTCGGACCAACAAAGAACATGCTGGCTAAAGGCTTATCTTCATCCGTGAATCCAGCTTTAGCACAACTGAGTAGGTCATTAACCTTGTTAAGAACAGAGTCTTGCCCGAAAATTTCCTTAGACATTCTTTGGGAGAAAGAAGAAAAGCCTTGTCTGCTTTCTTTTATCTGGTCAACAGAAACTTTTCCATGTTCAGAAATAATCTCAAGGATATCGCTCTTTTTAATGGTTACTGGATCTAAATAAGATTCTTCATTTAATCTTTTTAAGTCCAAGAGAAACAAGTTGAATTTTTCTTTGACATCTTCAACATCTTGGTCTCCCTTAGATAAAAAGTCTACAAACTCTTTGTGGCTGTTTACTAGCTCATCGGACGGCTTAGAATTTTTTATTTTTATTCTAGAACCTACTTGGTCTATTATATCAAAAGCTTTATCTGGGAAATTTTTATTGCTAACCAAGTTGGAGGATAAATCTACAACACAATCAATAATTGTTTTGCTATATCTAACATTATGAAAGTCTTCGTATCTGGATTTGCAATTATATAATATTTTTTTTGTATCCTCTACCGAAGGTTCTGACACCTCTATATTAAAAAACCTTCTTTTCATTGCCGAGTCTTTCTTGAATATCTTTTCGTATTCGTCTGACGTCGTAGAACCTATGCATTTAATCTCTCCTCTGGCGAGCATTGGTTTTAGCATGTTTGCCGCATCGATGCTTCCTTCTTGGTTTCCTCCTGCACCAAATATAGTATGAATCTCATCAAAGAAAAGAATGATGTGGGGGTTTTGTTTGGCCATTTCAAGGAGGTCTTTGAACTTAGCTTCAAACTGACCTCTATACTGAGTGCCAGACAACATAGAAGCAATATCAACGCTCATAATTTCCATTCCTAAAAGGTTAGAGGAAACATCTGCTTGGCAAATTTTAGTAGCCAAAGCTTCTACTATAGCTGTTTTACCAACGCCAGCGTCACCAGTTAATATTGCATTACTTTTGTTCTTTTTAGAGATGGTTTCTATGAGGAGTTTGATTTCCTCGTCCCTTCCATATACATCTGGGAGCTTTCCTTCCGAATAAAGATCGTTTAAGCTTGTTAAAAAAGAAGGTATTTTATTAGGTTCTTCATTAGGAGGGTCTGAAATTTCAACAAAGTCAGAAAGGTCCCCCAACAAATCGTCCAATGATAATGGGTCTGGATTATTAGATTGATCTCCCTTGGCATAGTTTTCCAAGGTATCACTAAAGCTTTGGATTCCTATATCTGGGAAAACATACATTGATGTGTCTAATATTCCAAGAAGGATATGTTCAATTCCAACATAATGATGGTCAAGCTTCTGCGAAATTTTATTAGCAGAATTCATTGCATCTAAAACTTCTTTATGCCAAGGGTCTGAATTTTTGTTAGCATAGAACTTTTCACTCATTCCTGCCCTTTCTTCGAGTTGGTTTATTTTATCAACTATGTCTTCTGGTTTAAACTTAAAACCTATATCTTCTATAAGATCTTTTAAGGTCCCAGACATGTTTTCAGCACAACCGAATACGACATGTAAATTATTGACATTGTTATGCCCCATCTCTTTAGAAAGATCAAAGGCGGATTTGTAAGCTTTTTTAGCTCTAGGCGTTAAGTTAAAGTCTTTAAATATCACGTTGTTAAATACACTCATTTTAGTTCAGATAATTTCATATAAATTTTTTCTTCGATTGTGTTTATTGAATCTACAAACACAATATCATCTCCAACGTCTCCAGTAATAATGGTGACGTCACCCTTCTTAGGTAACTTTTTACCAGAACTTATATATTCTGTCAACCTTTCATTTCTATCGGAATCGAGAAACAAGCCGCAAACTGGACCTAAATCATCCTGCATTTCTAATCTAGCGTACTTGTTTCCGTTTCTGCTTGTCCTCTTTGTTATATCTACGACGGTTCCAACAAATTTAACTCTTCTCCTAGAAGATGATCGCCTTATGTCCTCTGATGTGTTAAATGAGACAGAATCTCCAGCGCTAAAGATATCCCTTATTGTGTGAGAATAACTATAACCAAGTAGTTTTTCTTCAAAGAACCAGTTAGCATATTTTATGTGACTTGTGTTTTGCTCATATATTTTTTTATATTGATCATACTTCTTTTTGAACGTTCCAAACCTTCTGTCAGCGAATAGAATTCTGCCGTCGTCAGCTGGAGCATTCTCTTGTCTAAAGTGCTGTATTGTATTTAATACGTCATAATTAAAGCGATCACCAACTTCAATTATGTTCCTTTTTTCTCTGTCCGTTAATATATTAAAGCTTTGAGCCTCAAGAACTAATCTACAACGATCAGTCGTAACAAAAGAATCTAATAGCCCAGCTTGGATAAACGCAGACATAGTGCCTATATTAACTCCACAATCTTTAGCAGCTGTAAATATATCATATTTGTTTTCAAAGTTGTTTTCTCTAAACTCGATTAGAGATTCGATAATCTTACCAGAAACACCTTTAATGGAGTTTAATCCGTATCTTATATTTTTGCCTTCGATCTTAAAATCAAAATCAGAAAGGTTTAAGTCTGGTGGCAAAAGTGTTATATCAAAAAACGAAAGCTCTTGAGATATTTTAGCTATCTCTTCATGAGAGTTAGGTTCGAACCTTGCCATCTTAAGTAAACTAAGAAAGAATTCCTGTGGATGGTTAAATTTAAGGTAGATAGTTATCGCCGCCAAGTAAGCGTAAGAAATACTGTGGGATTTGTTAAACGAATAATTAGCAGAATCTTCTGCGACTTTCCACAAAACCTCCCCTATAACTGGATCTAGGTTTTTCTCTTTGATTTTTTCTTCAATCTTGGCTTTCCAAGCTGGCATATCCTCAACCTTCTTCTTTCCGACTATCCTTCTAAGCTGCTCTGACTCATCTAGGCTAAAGCCAACCTTAACAGCCATTTTCATTAACTGCTCTTGGTAAAGAGGAATGCCCCCTGTATAACTAAGTATATCATCAAAAAATTCATGCACACAATTAAACTCTCCAGTTCTTACATATTCAGCGTAACTGTCCTTAAAATCTAAAGCTCCTGGTCTGGCAATAGCCACAACTGCGGAAAGCTGTTCTAGGTTTCTGGGGGCAACCTGCTTGCATACTTTGAAGTTTACATCAGCTTCGATTTGGAACAAGCCTTTGGGTTGCTGTAGGCAAGCTAACGCAGCATAGATGCTTTCGTCGCTAGGGTCGATCTCAGAGGCTTTGATGCCTATTTGGTTACAGGTATCATTAACCACCGAAAGCGTCCTCAGTCCAAGTATATCGAACTTAACGCTAAGGCTGGCAACGTCATCCATATCATAACCAGAAACCAAAGCTCCATCATTCGTTTTTTGGAGAGGCATTATATCCTCTTGGTTGTAATAACTAATAGAAATTCCAGAAGGGTGAACTCCTGTATTTTTAATTAAGCCTTCTAATTTTTTTGCTATTTTATAACATCTCTCATGCTTATCAGCAAACTTTTTAAAAGATTCGCTTTCGTCGTAAGCAATATCTAATTTTGCGACTTTGCCAAAATGCTTAGGTATAGTGTCACTAATCTGGTTGACATCCATTTCAGATAATTCTTCCACTATCTTTCCGCATTCTTTCATGCATAGCTTCGAACTTAGTGTGTTAAGAGTTAAAATCTTGGAAGTTCTTCCTTCGTACTTGTCTTCAATATACTTAATAACTTCAGCCCTGCGATCATAAGAAATATCGTTATCAATATCAGCGAGTAAAGAACCGTCAAGAAACACTTCTCCCTCATGCTCAATTTTCCTTGCTCTGCTTTTAGAGACAAATCTTTCAAAAAATAGTTCATATTTAATTGGGTCTATATTAGTTACACCGAGAAGAAATAAAACCAAACTACCAGCCGCACTTCCCCTTCCAGCACCAGTAGGGATTTTACTTCTTTGGCAGTAATCCATAATGTCCCAGTTGAGAAGTATATAGTCCACAAAACCGAGATCATCCAGAATGTCGATTTCCATCTGAACCCTATCATAGTAGTCCTTTTTGTTTTCAGCTTTAGTCAAAGATTTGTCTCTAAGGCCTTTTCTGCATAACTGCTTCAGTATCTCCAAGCTAGAACTACCATGTTTGAGACCGAGGGACTCTAGTGTATCGTCTGGAACGACGATCTCTGGTAATTTAACTCCTACTGGAAATGGGTTTTTGTATCTCATAGTTCGATGTCGTAAAGTTGTTTGTGGAATATTTCGAAATTCATTTCGATGTCGTATAAAGCATCATGCAGCCTGTCTTTGTCAAAGTCAATATCGTATTTTTTGAGGAGTGTTAATTGAGAAGTCTTTAAACCTCTTTCTCTATAATTAAGCCACCTATACTGCCAATATATAAATTCTTTTTTATTTACTGGAGATTCTTTTACAATGGCAGTAGCTATCGCTTTAGTGTCAATGATTCTATTGATATAGTCTTGATGCAGAGGTTCTCCAATAAGCTTCCTCCATACATCTATCATATAAACATCGAAACCCAAAAGGTTTTGACCCACAATCTTATAGGAGTCGTCATATAAATACTTAGAAAATTCATCCCAAACCTTTTTAGGGTCTTCGGCTTTCTTTTCGTACTCAGCCTTATTGAAACCAGTGATCCTTGCCGCATCTTTAGAAACGCTAAGGTCATCCCATTTGATTAGTTTGTCATATTTTTTAATTACCTTGTTTCCTTCCGCAACAATCCAAGCCGCTTGCCAAGGTTTTGATTTTACCAAATTTAAACCTTCCGTCTCTGTGTCAAAAATAATATATTTTTGTTTTCTATTATATCTTAGTAGGTCGTCGTTCATTACTTTGTTTTTTCTATATAGGATTCCAAGCAAAACTCATCACTAGAGAAGTGATTTAAATTTGGACAGGATAATGTAGCTTGTCTTCCGAAGCTTCGGTTGCAGAGAATTTTGTAAGTTTGGAGAGCTTCGACATCTTCTTTGTTTTTATAATATATTGACTTTACGAAACTAATAGGGAAATTACCATCGGTGAACTCTAAAACTTTCTGCTCAATAAGCCTGTCGTAAGGAAGGTTGTTTTTCTCAACCCAAAATCTAGGATTAAAACCTTCAAGCTCTGGTATACAATTCTTTAAAAATAAGTTGTTCTGATGAATAAAGCTATCGTAAAAAGGAACTACAAAAGAAAGGCAATCATTGTCCCAAAATGATCGAAGCTCTTCGTATGTTATTTTGCCTCCATTATCAACGAACGCCTTAGAATAAATCTTATTCATCAGCTTGCAGCCTTTGTCGTCCAAAGCAAATATAACACACTTGTGATCTGAGTCTTCGCATTCTACAGAATTGCAGAGAGTAATCCTCAGGCCGTATGTCAGATCTATGCCGTTTTTTACACAAGCATGAAAAGCCTTCATAAAGCTGGTCAAGTTGTCCTCAACAAGGGTAAGACTTTTAAAATCTTTGTCTTTACATATCTGAACTATCTCATCGATAGTCAATATGCTCTTGCCTACTGAATAGGTTGATTTGAAAATAGGTTTTATCACACCACAATCATACCAAATAAATAGCCTACGTCAAGACTAAATGAACAGCATTATCTATGAGCAGGGCATCCTGGGTAATGTTTCATTTCATACGAGCCTCCCTCTGGGACCATATCCTCAGAAAACTCGTCGTCAAAACAAGATTTGTGAAAATTGCCTTCGGAATTTTTAATATCATAATAAAAGAAATCAAACTTCATTCCGCAATGCCACATAGGTGTCCCGTCTTTTTTGAGTTGACCCTTCTCTTTAGCGAAGCCACAAAGAAGTTTACAACTGAACGAACCATCGCTAGGGAAACCTTTGTATGCTGCCATGTTTTTGGTGGCAGATTCTTCTGTGAAATTGTCTAAATACTTTTGTATTTCTGTGAGGTGATGTTCAAAACCATGAAGGTCATGCTCGTCCAGAGGTTCCATTCTTACGATACCGCTTTTCTTAATATCTGGTATTAAGTCAAACTTAAGAAACAAAAACTCGCTTTGTTTTGTTTCGTACTCTGGAAACAAATGCTTGACGGCAAGACTGTACATCAAGTCCTGCATATTGTCTTCCGCATCTTTACCTTTGAATGTTTCTTTGCTGGTTTTGAAATCTCTAATTAAGGCATATTTTTTATCTTTGTATAAAAATAGTTTGTCTATAAACCCTCTGATTTTATATTTTACAACACCATCATTAACAACAATATGAAAATCTTTCTCAGAATGTTCTTCAGTAGGTTCTTGATCTGTGTTGCCGAAGAAGTCATACATCAAGCCATTAAGAGTCATCTCCTTCATCATTTGAACGTTAGTTTCGTCATCAACACCCTCCTTAATAGCGTGTTTCATTATCAACCTTTTAATAGAAGGCACACTAAATACATCGAGAGTCCTGATGATCTCATCAAAATAATGCTTCCTTCTTTTTTCCCCCAACACTTCAAAGATCAAGTGACATATAGAACCTCGTCTAGCTCCGTCATTACTCCTGTCTGGAAGTTTTAGTTTATACTTAGACCAATACAACCAAGAACAACTCTCTGCTGTTTTAATTCTGCTTGCCGACAATGTTGTTACTGGTTCACTCATTTAATTTAGATGCCTTTCTTATATGTGTTTTAGAAAACTTCATTTCGTTATCTGCAACAAAATCAGATATGAACTTTCTTTGTTCTTTGCTGTCTGGGATTTCTTTGGACCAAGAAGCCAAATTAATCTCTTTCAAATGAGCATCGCCAAGATCGTTAAAACCTTTTGGTGGGTTCTTGATGCACAGAGCATCTAGATCAAAGTAATTGCTTAATTTTAAATAGTTTTTTATGGAAGCCATTAAACCTCTGTTTTCCTTGAAATTAAAATCGTTGTTTCCAGCTAGTATAACTCTGTCAATTTTTTTGCTAGACAAGTATGTTATAATAGAAGAACTGACAGACAGACCGAATATAACTAATACGTTTTTAATGCCCTGTTGATACAAAGACATAGCGTCGCCAATACTTTCTACAAGATAAACCTCACACTTCTCGTCTATAACAGAATCTACTGTTTCTTTGTTTGGTAAATAAGCTGGATATATCCAGTTGTTTTTCTTGCCTAAATGTTTCCACTTGGCATAATCATTGTCATCAACCTTCCTTCCAGAGAAGCCAATTATTTGAGAATGTTCATTGTATATCGGAAATACCATTCTTCTATACATGTTTCCGCCGCCAGCAAGCCCAACTTTAAATGCTTTTTGGGTATCTTCTGATATGTTTTTATCTAGATAAAAATTATAATTGGGAAATAGTTTATCCAAAACCGAATCTTCGTAAGTCTTTTCCATTTGTATTAATGTGTTTTGTTTGTACTCTGTGATTTCGTTATCGTTAGAGTTTAAGGATTTTAAGACGGTAGTTAGTTTTTCTTTATCTCCTTCAAGGGTAAGTTTTACCAGGAGTTCAAGCGGCTTGGGGCTTTCAAAGCGAACGAAGTCGCTCCATACCCCTGTATTCTTATAAATTTTAACAGCGGTAGGATTATCCCCGTCTCTATAAAGGGCATTAGTCCTCCAATGGTCGCCATTATCTATAAGCTTGTAGCCCATGCTTTCAAGGACCTCCTTCATATTACTAGAACTGGTCAAAATCTGGGACTTCTTCTGTTTCCGAATCGTCTAAATCCGCGCCACCTTCTGTGGATCGGACTATATCTCTGAGGTCTCCGCACTCTGTTATCTTAAAGTTGTGGAAGTTTAAATTAATAAAGTTCTTTCTTAAAGAGTCGCCGACTTGAACTGGATTTAATGCCCCAGCTATATCCTCGCCTAAATGTCGGCTTTTAATATTGACTAACTTGTGAGTGCCAAATTGATTGCCTTCAATTTCTATTTCATCAGCGGTCTTATTTCTCAAAATAAACATATGAGAACAGAACTGAATAATCCTATCAGATAGAGAAACAATACTTTCGTCATCAACTATGTTTTGCGCTGTTCGGTTATTTGTTATTCCATACCTGTTTGATTGTACGGACGTTATCATTGGAATGATTGGTTCCCCTTCGTGCAGAATTTCTTTTTGGACACATTTCTTAAATTTATCAACCATCTCGCCGACAAGCTGCCATTCGTTTTTGTTTCCAGAGCCTTCGCTTGTGGTTTTAATATAGTCAAAAGAGAATACCATTTTGTTTCCTCTCCCAACCTTTGCAAGATAGAAGCGTTTTAGTGTGTTAACCATCGCATCTACATCCATGCCACCAACATTGTAATAATAAAATTTGAGCTTCTTTATTTTTTCCCAAGTTTCCCTTACTTTCTGAACAACATCTGGGCCAGCTTGCCTCCACTTTCCGCTCTCAAGAAGATGCATGGGTATGCCAGACATAGAAGAACACTGCCTCATTATTAGTTCCTCTTTACTCATCTCCCCGTTATCGAAGTGAAGAATAGGGATGTCATACTTTGCGCCTACCCAGCTTGCATAATGCATACAGAACTGAGTCTTTCCTACTCCAGACCTAGCTACAACGACAGTTATATTTCCTGGGCGAAGAAGAGAACCATACATTTGGTTAGTCTTTTTGTGGGGACCCATCATACCAAACTCGGTGACAGGGTTGTTGCCTCTGTCCTCTATCACATCCTCCATCTCATCGTAGATGTTAACTGGAAGGTCATCTCCAGTTTCATATAGATTTATTTTTGAGTTATAAACATGGTCCGCTTTTTCGACTATCTCATGATACGCGGTTTCTGGGGAAATGTTTTTCATCTCCCTAGCTATGTCTTGAGCGGCTTTGTATATACCCCTTCTTACAGATATCTTTTTAAGCTCTTTAGCTGTTTTGGCAACATTGCCCTTAGGAACCTTTCTCAAGGCTAAGGACTTAATGTAGTCAGAGGGGTTGAGGTTGTCTTGAAAAGACAAACCCATGCTTGCTATTCTTTGAGCAATAATAACTTCATCAACATCATCGCCGCTTTGAGCGGCTTGCCTAATTATTGTGAAGATTGTTTTATGAAGATTACTTTCTTGTGAATAGAAATCATCATTATCTATAAAGCTAGATATATCTGTGAAACTATCTGGCTCTTTAATAAGACCAGCAAGTAGTTGTTTTTCTAATTCTAGGTTATAAATCATTTTGAAGATTGTTCGACGTTGCCTTCTATGAAGTTAATAATTGATTGTCTAAGACCTAATTCAACAATGGAAGAATCGTACTTTGAATAAATCATTGGGGCCCCATTCTCTGTGCATAAAGCCAATACCATTCCTTTATATTTATCAGCGCCACCGCTGAGTTCATAAATTTGTTCAATAAAATTATCTGGTATTGAAAACTCTATATCTTCTTCTTCTTTCATAAATATATATCTTGATCTGTAAATAGTGAAGCGTTAACTACATCGGTAGGATAAATCTCTACCAGCTTTATATCATTTAAATCACAGAAGTCAAGCTTCTTCTGGTCTCTCTTTAACTGTTCTAAATACTTGAGCCTATTCTTGTGAAAAAACTTGACATACTTAGTGTGTTGTTGCCCTTGGACTTCTATAGCAACCTTCTTATTTGCGTTATAAAAATCTAAAGACATCCTTGTCCCTACAATTCGGAATTCTTCAAAAACAATATCATGAAGCCAATAATCTTTTAAAAAATCTTTGACGTTTTTTTGAAACTTGCTTCTGCTTTTGGCGTCCCAATCAATCAAATATTTTTTAGCACCCTTTAGGTTTCTTTGCTTACCTAATGGATCTAAAAACTTCATGTTAACTCACCAATGGCCTTCTTGAAATAATCCACTAAGAAGTTGGACAACTCTTCACTATCCTCGATAGCTTTGAACACGTTGTTTTCTCCTTGTATTTTTTCTGGAAACTCTAATTTGTTTTCTGACATGATTTCTAGAAATTCTTCTGTAGCTTTTATCCAAGAACCTTTCTTTACTAAGAACTCCCAAGCAAACAGTAAGTCTACTATCTCTTTCTCAATCCATATAGAAGTTCCGTCAGACCTTCCGTATCGAATCGGATAAATAATCCTTGTGTTTGTTTTTTCGTTTGGGGATTTCTTTACAGTTACACTTGCAAAGTGGCCTATTGCTGGGTTTTTTTGAGAGTCCATCTTTTTAATTGATGGGTTTTTTAAAATCATATCTTTATTATATCTAGCCTCAAACTCTATGATCCAGTTAGCAAAGTGTAACAAAGCGTTTCCTCCTGTAGCGCTTGTTTGCCTAATGGGAGCTTTACTATATGGATCTAATTTAATGTCCGCCCTGACTTGCGAAATAAAGATTGCCATGTGACCTCTTTTGGCTAGCGCTATAGACATTTTTTTCATAAAGGTTCCAGCAACAACTGCGCCGCCAGCAATCTTTGACGAATCCTCAAAAGGTTTATCCATGTCGTTTTTTAAAATCAACCCGTCAACAGAGTCAAGCAAGAAACAATACTTAGTCTTATCATCATTATTAGAAACTAACTGTCTCATTAAATCAACAACTGTCTCATAAATGTTCGACTCAAAAACAAAGCAGGTACCGTCAGCCCAGTCTTCTGTCTTTGTAACAAACTTAACTCCAGATCTTTTCCTCATTTCTGGAGAGAGTCTTCCTTCTGCTTTGAAATACACAGCTTTTGAGTTTGGCAGGGTAATTAGAAAGTTCTTCATAACCTCTAAGGCTTCCGATGTTTTGCCTCCTTCGTTCATCCCGCAAAATCTATGGAGACCTGGACCGAATCCACCTCCTAAGTGCAGGTCAAATTGAAGTGACCCGCTTGAAATTTTATAGTCAATCTCTTCTTCGAAATTGTAATGGTCTTCTTTATTTGCTTTTAAGAAGTTGTCTAGTAGGTTTTTTGAATTTAATTTATCGCTCATCTAAGAAGTCTTTTGTTGTTTTCATTTTCTTGGCGATTTTCTTATCATCGCCGCACTTATCTCCTATAGTATACGTAGGGTATTTGGTTTTGTCAACCACATAATTGAATGCCCTGAACTTTTGATCCAATACAGCTTTTAACTTAGGGCTAACAAGGTAGGCTAATGAGTCTAGCTTCTTGTAGAAGCTAACTATATTCATAAACTCAAGAGAGTAACGATCACATAGATCGTTAAGCATTTTCATTTCCCTAGCAAAAAAGAACCTCTTCTCCGTATTTGGCACTTCTACCAATCGAATGAGTATTTCCTTTTTGTTTATTTTGAGCTTTGGGGGTTTTTTGTTTTTTACCTCTTGTATTTTGGTTGGCTTCTGAAATTTAAAGCCGCAATCACAAGAAGAAGACCTTGCTCCTACAAAAACATTACATAATGGACATCTTTTTTTTCCTCTTGGCATAAAAGAATAGTATCAAAGATTGATGTCTTTGTCAACCATCTTTTTAATAAGACCTGCAAAGTTTGTTTTTCTTACCCAACCAAGCTCTGCTTCCGCCTTAGAGGGGTCTCCTAACAAGAGCTCGACTTCTGCAGGTCTATAGAATTCAGGGTTAATCTCAACTAATACATCATTACCATGAAAATACTTCTCGTTAATTCCCTCTCCAACCCACCTACACTCTTCTGCACCAAATCCAGCGCAGGAAAAAGCCGCCTCTACAAACGACCTAATGGTGTGTGTTTCACCAGAAGCCAAGACATATTCTTTTGGCTCGTCTTGGTTTAGCATCTTCCAGATGCCATCTACAAAATCTTCTGCGTCAGACCAATCTCTTTTGGCTTCTAAGTTTCCTAGTTGAAGTGGTTTTGTTTTCTCCCCGTCTCTTGATTTTTTAAAAATATCTGCAACACCTTTTGTAACTTTTCTTGTCAAAAATTCTTCGCCTCTACGAACCCCTTCGTGGTTAAAAAGCCATCCTTGTACGGCGTAAAGATTATAAGAGTCACGCCATACCTTTACAAGATGTCTCGCAGAAGCTTTAGATGCCCCATAAGGGCTTCTGGGGCGCAGTGGATGAGTCTCGTCTTGTGGAGTCACTACAATATCCCCAAACTCTTCCGAGCTTCCTGCGTTGTAATATCGGCATTTGGGGGCGTGTGCGGCTATAGCACAAAGTTGGTATAAAACTCCCATACAGTTTGTTTCCATGTGGTTGACGGGCATCTTCCAGCTTGTTCCTACAAATGAATTGGCAGCGAAGTTGATGAAATAATCTGGTTTTTCTTCAGCAATAACCCTGTCAACATTATGTTGGTCTGTTACATCTAAATCAATAAGTTTAAATCTTGGGTTGTCTTCTAGATGTTTTATATTGTCGTGGTTCTTTACGCTTAAGCGACGCACACCAGCGATGACTGTGTGTTGTGTATTTGCTAATAAGTAGTCAGCCATTAAGCTCCCATCTTGACCAGTTACTCCCGTGATAATTACTTTTTTCATTTATTTATTAAATTTATATTTCTTTGTTTTCGTCTTTTAAAACTCTTTTTACTTTCGCTGGATTTCCTAGAACTAATGTTTTTGGAGGAACATCTTTTGTTACTACAGAGCCACAACCGACCATGGAAAACTCACCAAGTTCTATTCCACATAAGATTGTGGCATTAGCTCCAACAGAGGCTCCTTTCCTTATTTTTGTCGGAGTAATTGACCAATCTCCGTATGCTCTTGGATATAAATCATTAGTAAAAACACAATGAGGCCCAAGAAAAACGTAGTCTTCTACCTCTACCCCAGTATATAAGCTTACTCCGTTTTGAATTTTAACATTATCCCCTATTACAACATTTGGTGCTATAAATACATTTTGACCTATGTTACAATTTTTGCCTATCTTAGCCCCGCTGCAAATATGAGAAAAGTGCCAAATTTTGGTACCTTCTCCGATCACGGAGCCTTCGTCTATTACTGATGATGAGTGAGCAAAATAATTCATTTTGTTAAATAGTTTGGTGTAAGCCTAGAAATAGAATCCAGGAAGTTTTTATGTTTGTTGTATGGGCGATGAGCGTGGATTTCTGAATAACCTCCGCTTTTTAGTATTTCTGGATCGAAACTGTTATGATAAGCCCTATCTATTCTTCTGTTTCTTAAATCAGAAAACCCATTATATGGTTTGAGGTTTTTAAAGTCTTTTAATAAAAAAGATGAATGTAATTCATCGAGCCCCCAAAAATCACCGCCTCCATACATGTCTCCATAATCCTCTCTATGAGAAAAAACCTTTGTAACTTCTTTTTCCCAGTCTTCGTTTATTGATAGTGCCTTTTTAAACGTTGAACCTTTAGCCACATGATGCGAAGAGACGAACCAATCTGAACGGTTATAGGCATCGGCCAAACCAATTACATAATCTTTATTGTAGTCAAACTTTTCCACACCCCTAAAGAAATTGTCTGACAATGGTACTTGGTCTATTCCGTGTGTTATACATATGTCATTTGTGAATTGAGATGCCCCCCAAAACAAAGCCCATGTTACTGACCAATCCCTACTTGGGTTTACAACTACATCGTCAATCTGAGGGATAACGTAAACTTCTCCGAATTGTTTGTTTAAGCTCTTTGGGGGCTCCCCCACAAAAAACAAAGTTGGTAGTATACCGAAGTTGTTTTTCCATATCCTTGAAGAATATTCCCAAAAATCTAAATACGTAGGATTATTATTTAATACTAGTATTGATCTATCTATACAAAATGGGCTTTTCATTATTATCTAATAAACTTTAAGTGCTCCTCGTTTCTGCTATCGTCCTCTTCGAAGGATTCTCCAATAAATCTTTTGTCAACTCTTCCACTTGGAAAAGGTCTAAAATGAAAAAATTCGTCATGAATGGTACTATCTTCATTAAAATTATTCCATATAAAATCTCTAAGGAAAATTTGATCAAAATAATATTCTCCATTAAATCTTCCTTGTGTTTGATTTCTAAAAAACCTTAACGACTCACCCATTGAATATGGAAACTTGGATTTATTTAAGCCAAACATACCAGCTAAAATTGGGAAGTTTCCGTGGTATGGATGATCTTTCATTATATGAAGCGCTGTACCTTTTTCCACCCATTCGTTAACTGCGTCAACTTCTCTTTGACAAAAACGAGAATCCGTATCCCTGAATATAACGTGATTAACACCCTCAAGATCCATAGCTAAAAATCTATTAGCATTAAATGAGAAGTTCGGCTTTTCGTTGATGTATATTAACTTAGCCCCAAGATCTTTGAGTTGTTTTGTATACTTTTCTGATACGTCGTTTGACACATAAAAAACACACTCCCAATCTGGGTAAAAGTCCTTGGCTAATTCTGCGTTTTTAACAGCACCAATACAGTATTTTGGTTTGTTGCCCCACAAGCTAAATGATATGATGTTCATACTGTGTATTTTTCTACTACAGAACGGACTTCGTCCATTGCTTTTTCAAGGGTTTTTCTGTTTCTAGATATTGATTTCTGGTTTTCGTAATAAACACCTACTAGTTTATCCAATTTTTTTAGATTACCGCCGCCTTTTAAAATTCTAAACCACATATCATAATCAGAAGCAGAGAAATAAGATTCATCGAACATTCCAAATTTATCGTGAACATCTTTTCTCCACACGGGCATACAATGAGGCGAGTTATGTTTGAGTTGATTTTCTAAATTACCATCAAGACTCGCCCAAACTTTACCAGTATTACAATCTTCGAAGAGTTCGTTTTTACAATTACTTATCTTTAATAAACCATAACAAAGATCAACTTCTTTATTATTTTCTAGATACTCAACTTGATAACCAAGAGAGTTCCATTTTCTCCTGTCATCGGTATTCCAGTTTGTTAAGATTTCAGATTTGGCCAGCTTGATTCCTATATTCCAAGCTTCGTAAACAGAGCATTTGCCAACATGCTTATATTTGATGTTTGGTAGACTTAAAAATTGAGAAATTATTTTGTAATCTTCGTTGTCAACATCTTCGTTAGCGTCTATTATTAACAATTCACACTCTGTAAAAATGCTTTGTCTTTTTACGTCCAAAAAGAATTCAAACAAGAAGTCTGAACACTTATAAACAGATGTTATAATACTAACGCGTGGAGAATCAATCACACATGATTATATATCAAACGTCTTCTTCTTCAACTATTTTGCAATCTTTTAGGTGATCGAAGTCTTTGAAATAATCTTTATCTTCGATAACAGAAGATTCGTCCCAGCCCCACTCGCTGATCAATTCTTCTTCGTCCCACTCTAAAGCTTCAGAGGAGACTGATTTGTTTACTGGCTTTTTGCTCCACATCTTACAAGACCAATAACGAGGTGTAGTTTTGTCTTTAGCCGTATCACACTTGTGTCTAGCTCTAAAACTGCGACGGCGATCTGGGTCGTCTCTTTTGATCTCCATATTTGGATCACCAAACTTAACTACAATAACGTTGCCTGTTTTGGGGCTTTTAACATAAACACCAAATTTCTTTTTTTCTCCTTTTAGTCTGAAGGGTTTGTTGAGTGTCTTTTTTTCAGCTTCTGAATAGAATAGTTCTTCGCATTCAGTATCTTGATCCCATTTTTCTAAACCAGCTTTAATTAAATCTAAATTTGCTAAGTTCAAGTCTAGATCAGAAAAAGAAAAGAATGAACATTCATTTTCGTCTTCTTCGCAGTAATCGTTAGATATAATGTCTTTTTCGGATTCAATATATTGTTGATCGACATTTTCACCTCTGTTCATCTTTAAGAACATATTAACCCTGGCTATAGCCCACTGGCTTTTGGTTTTGCCAACTCTATGAGTAGAATTATAGGAATCGGAACCCCTCAAATAAACTCTCTTCAATTGATCTTCTGATACTTGATTCTCGTAATGATCATTGTGTTTCTGAGCCTTTCCAGAAATAATGGAAGCTATTATTTCAGAAGCCTCTGATGGGCTTAAATAATTGTCCTGAAGATCCTTATTTAGATCTTTGATTTGTTTAGAAAAATCGTATTCCATTATATCAATTGATTACACTAAAATTTTATAATAATGAAATCTCAACCTTCGCAAGAGGTACATTCCATAATAGATTGTGCTAGTGCTTGGCTAGGGTTTGTGCTTCTTTGGTAATAAAACCCCTTAAGACCCATTTCCCAACCTAAAATCATAAGATCACTGACTTCCTTTGGAGAAGCTTTGGGGTGAACCATCAAATTTAAAGATTGCCCTTGATCAATGTACTTTTGACGTTGAGACGCTTGTATTACAATTTCTTTCTGCGATACTTCTGAAAATGTTTTAAATACATTTTTTTCGTGTTCGTCTAGAAAATTAAGATGTTGAACTGAGCCGTCCCTAACCAAGATGGATTTCCATACAGCTTCTGTGTTTTTGCCTTTAGATTCAAGAAGTCTCTCTAAATGTGGACTTCTGATTGTGAATTTTCCTTTGGCTGAATTCTTTGTATAATAGTTGACAGTTGGCTCGATGCCTTGAGATACCTGACCGAGAATAAGAGAACTTGTGGTAGTTGGGGCAACGGCCATTGTTGTTGTATTCCTGCGACCGTAGCCTTTTAAGACTTCTGGCTCTCCAAATATTTTAGCTAGTTCTTCTGTAGCCTTGTCTGCTCTTTCTCTGATTGTTCTGAAGATTTCTGCATTTTTCATTTTAGCCTCCATACTCTCAAAAGAAATCATGTTGTCCTGCAAGTAAGAATGCCAGCCAAGAACACCCATCCCCAAAGCTCTGTGACGCTTTGCAAAGTTGTGGTCAAATTCCATATAAGGAATATCCTCAGTCTTATTAATGTATTCCTCCATTACAGAATCAAGAAAGTAAACCATTGTTTCAATAGCATCGGTCTTAACAATCTCATCCCACCTCTCCAAATTAAGAGAAGATAAACAACAGACAAACGACTCTTCTGGTGAGGAAGGTAACGCAATTTCGTTACAAAGATTTGAAGCATAGATCTTCATATTTTTATCTTTATAAACTTGAGGCGCATTTTTATTTGCGGTATCTTGGAAGAATAAATATGGATAGCCAGATTCAAACTTCTTCTGAACAATCTTCGCCCAGATCTTTCGCTTGTCAATGTCACCGCCTTTCATGCCCTCCATCCATTCGTCTGTAATGGTGACAGCAAACGATAAATCCTGAATAGGGTGTCCATCAGACCTGATACGGAGAAACTCTTCGATATCTGGGTGGTCGACAGGGAGATAAGCAGCAAAAGAACCTCTTCTCACACTACTCTGAGATACCACTGAAGTCACCTTGTCAAATAACTCCATGAAGTGAACCGAGCCAGATGAGCTTCCTCCTGTGCTAATTGACTTACCCCTGCCTCTAAGCTCACCAAAATAACCAGAAGTTCCAGCCCCGTGTTTGGTTTGCATACCAACCTCAGACTGTTTTGTCAGAATTCCCTCCATTGTATCTGGTACAAACACACCATTACAGGAAACAGGCAGTCCCCTATCTCTTCCATAGTTAGCCCAGACAGGACTAGATAAAGAGAAAAAACCAAGAGACATGTAATGCTCGAATTTCTCACATAGACCAGAAAATTTATTTTTATGTTCTGCAGGAGCGCGAGATACGAAGTCTTTTTGAAATGCTTCCCCTACACTCAACACCCTGCCAATCAAGCTTTCGCCATCAAGATACCCCCTGTTTAAGATCTGCTGCGAAGTTTCGTTGTTCCAATAATATTTTTTCATGCAAATACGCTATCTAAGTCAAATGTTTGTGATTTTTTTGAATATTCTACGGGACGAGAATGGAAGAAATCTGTAGAGTTGTTACCCATCAACTCCTCTTCAAACCACATTGTATCTTTAATTAGATCGTTGTCAATATCAAATGCCTTTTTAAATGAAATTTGTTCTAGGGATTCATTTATTCTAGCTTTAATAAATTCTTTAAGCACTGGAGCGCTGAGACCTTTCTCATTAATACCGTTAACCATCCAATCAATAATCTTAGCCTCTGCTATATAAGCTTCTTTAGCTTCGTGAATAATTCTCTCCTCAAGTTCTGCATCAAATAGCTCTGGATGCTCTTCTCTTATTGTATTTATGATCTTAATTCCAACTTGAGCATGAATGTTTTCTTCGTTCCTTGTATATCTAACCTGTTGCTCTGTATCTTTTAATACGTTTTTGTTTCTTGAGAACCAATTAATAACGTAGAACTGACTCATCAAAGACACATTTTCCACAAACAGGGTAAACAATGTAAGTGCATATAGGTATTGTTTCTTAGAGTCTTTGTAAAACCTATGGGTGTATTTGCGCAAGTAGCTCACCCTACCTTCGATAAAATCTAATTTAAGATTCTCTTCAAATACATCCTCCAAACCAAGGACCTTCAACAGTCTTTCGTAAGCATTGTTGTGTATTACCTCTACATTTGCCATTACATAACCAAGGTCAGTAAGGGATGGGTGAGGGAGATTGTCTCCTAATTTAGCCCAGAATTTCTTAACAGCAACTTCGATCTGACCGATTGCTGATAACGTTCTAATTATGATTTCCCTTTGTTGATCGTCCATTGTAATATGGAAATCTTGAACATCGGACGAGAAACTGAATTCCTTATCAGTCCAAAAACCATTATGCATCACCTCAATAAATTCTTCTGCCCACGGATAATGATTAGGTTTTCTTGATATTTGCTCCTCGAATATGCTCATTTTTATTTTTTTGGTTATTGTTGATTGGTTTTTTGGCCGCGAATTAGCCCCGAATATAGTCGCTGACATAAATTACACCTTAACATTTCCTCGGTCACAGTCAACCAGAAAATATAGTAACTTTTTTTAGTTGAAAAAAAATGAACTTTTTTTGGAAAAAATGTGGAACGATTACTATAATAAAAAAACGGGAAGCAAAAAGATCATCGTAAATCAAGTGCTCGACGATTGAAAATAAGGAATCCTATAGAACTTCTATTAGAAATACTATAAGATAAGAAATACTACTTATTAAATAGATTACTAATCGATAAGTGTTTAATCAAGGGTAACCAAATACGTTACCGTATAGTAGTACTTTACGAGTCTATTTAATAAGCAGTATTAGATTAATATTTTTTATTAATAAAACAAGATAAACATCTTGACTCTAAATATCTATGTGTTAAACTAGTGTTTAAGCAGTAAGGTATTATGAACTTAGATTATAAAATAATAGGGATTGCTGGTAACGCTGGATCTGGAAAGGACACCTTAGGTGAAAACTTCGAAAAGATACTGGCTGACCAGGGAATAAAAGCACAAAGGTTGTCGTTTGCATTTGAACTCAGAAAGTCTTTGGATGAGTTCTTGATTCAAGAAACAGGTATCTCCGCTTTTACAAAGGACAAAAATGAAAAGGATTTGATTAGGCCGCTGCTTGTTTGCTGGGGCACAGATATAATGAGAAAGTTGAATGATAATATTTGGATTGAAAAAATAGAGCCTAGTCTGTATGATAATCAAGTAAACATTATAACTGACTTAAGATTCCCAAATGAGCTTAGGTGGATTAAAAAAAACAATGGTTTTTCCTTGCTTATAAAGAGGGATGGTATAAAACCAGCAAACGAATATGAAGAACTCCACAATAAAAACATGGCAAAAGAAGTAGACCTTGAGTTCGAAATAGGCAATTTTGATGATGACAAACTTATACAATTAACCGCCAACGAAATTCTAAACTCACTAATTAACCAAGAAACTTACGATATATGGAAAGCGACCTGTCACTCATAAACAAAATAAAATCAGACGGCGACGATAGTTGTCTAATTGAGCTTATTAATAGGCACTCTGGAATATATGTTTATATTGTGGACAAATATACCAAACACAAAAATTCTGTTGTTAATAGGGACTTTATATTGGATGATAAAGACTATACAATATATCAGTCAGCGTTAGACTACAACCCAGACAAGAACAGTAAGTTCTCGACATTCTTAGCTAACCAGACAAAGTGGAAGTGTTTAAATGCGATTAATGCCATGAAAAACAAGAGGTTTTCAAGTATAGACAAAGTTTATAATAAAATTTCTGATGAAGATGATTCATGCGAAATCCTTTCTAAAATGGAGGCTTTCGACGTTTTTAATAGTATGCTAGAACAAGAAAACGACCCAAGAGTAAAAAAAATCATTGACATTCGTTACAACACCACCAATAATAGACTTGTACCGTGGAGAACGGCTTCCGAGGAATTAAAATTAAGCATTCAAGGTTGTATAAACATCCACAATAAATTCATTAAAAAAGTAAAACACAAATTCGATAACAATTATGTATAACACAGTAGTAGCAGCAGGATACCTAGTCTCTGATCCAGAGGTTAGGGAAGTTAGTTCAAAGAAATTTTGCAAGGTTCGCCTTTGCATCTCTTCTAATAGAGCAAAAGAGCCTTGTTTCATGGACGTAGAGTTCTGGAGCCGACAGGCAGAAATCGCTGAAGAGTACCTCAAAAAGGGCCGCAGCATTATCGCACAAGGAGAGCTTCGATCTTCTTCTTGGGAAAAGGATGGAAAGAAGAATACCAAGGTATTTATTGCTGGTCAAAGTTTCCAATTCTTGAATGTTTCATCTAAAGATGAAGACTCTAGTGGTGGAACAGCATCATCAAAAGCAACAAGTTCGCAAGAAGAAGACGTACCATTTTAAATGAAAATTCTTGTAGAGGCAGCTCTTAATTCGTTGAGTTTCGGTAATGTTAGTTATAACATTATCCGAGAACTCTTCGATAAGGGGCATGATGTAGGAATTTTTCCAATAGGGCAAAATGTTGATCTTTCTGCTTATGATGTTCCAGATGATTTGAATAATAAAATTCAGGAATCGATTAACAATAGGTTCAATTATCTATCGGAAGATATTCCAGCATTAAAGATTTGGCACCTAAACGGTTCTGAAGACAGGAAGAACGCAAACCAGTATTTATATACCTTTTATGAATGTAGCGAACCTACTGAAGTAGAAAAGAAAATCTGCGACGCACAAACTAAAACAATTTTTAGCTCTTCTTATTCTTCTGGTCTTTTTGGGGCTGATTTTGTCCCTCTTGGATTTGATAAAGATTTTCATCGAACACAAAAGACATATCTTGATGGAGTGATACATTTTGGCTTAATGGGAAAATTTGAAAAAAGAAAGCACACAGGAGAAATTATTAAAGCTTGGGCAAAAAAATATGGAAACAACAACAAGTATCAGCTTACTTGCTGTATTTCCAATCCGTTCTTTAAGGAAGATGAAATGTCCCATGTTATTAATGCAGTTCTAGAAGGAGAAAGGTACACGAACATAAACTTCCTTCCGTTTCTTAAGAAAAATTCAGAAGTCAATGAACTTCTTAACGCAATAGATATTGATTTAACTGGTCTTTCTGGTGCTGAAGGTTGGAATCTTCCATCTTTTAACGCAACTTGCCTAGGAAAATGGAGTGTTGTTCTTAACGCCACATCCCATAAAGATTGGGCAAATGATAAGAATGCAATTATAGTCGAGCCAACTGGAAGAATGGATTGTTATGACAATAGATTTTTCATCAAAGGACACGCATTTAATCAAGGTGAATTCTTTGATTGTAATGAAGAAACAATGATAGCTGCAATGGAACAGGCCGAGAAGAAAGTGGGACAAGTTAACACAGAGGGACAAAAATTAGCGGAAAAAATGTCGTATTCAAATACAGTTGATGGCATTTTAGCCCATATTTCCTAGGTTTTTCACTTGGCACAAAACATGCAATAGAAACATATTATGACTACATTATTTGAAGAATTATTCAAACCAGATAGCAGGGCTTATCCAAAAGAATGCAAATGGATTAAAAGCAGTGACGACGTTTATACAGCTGAATTAGAATTGGCTGGTTTCTCTAAAAAAGAAGTAAACATTACGGCAAACAACGACGTAATAAAGGTCACAGCCAAAAAAGGAGAAAAAGAAAAAACCTTCTCCATTGCTTTAAATGACTTAGTGTGTCCGTTAGAAATTACATCAAAAATGTCTAATGGTCTATTAAGCATTGTTATGCCCAAAAAGGTGATTAAAGAGTCGGTGGAAATTAAAATCCAATAACCAAACCATTATTAAATAAATAAAAAGCAGGGGTGGTAGAAATACTGCCCCTGTTTCTCTATAATAGAATATGCCTATATACATTTATAAATCTCCAGACGGAGAAAAATACAAAGAGATTGTTCAAGGGATGAACGATAAGCACGTATACTTCGATTCTGAGGGCCTGGAATGGAAAAGGGTATTCACTATACCAAACGCATCCATCGACACCTGTGTGGACCCGTATAGCTCAAAAGAGTTTATACAAAAGACAGAACACAAAAAAGGAAGCTATGGCGATATGATGGACTATAGCAAAGAACTTAGTGAAACTAGAGCGGAAAAGAACGGTGGCGTTGATCCTGTTAAAGAAAAGTATTTTAAAGACTACTCAAAAAACAGAAACGGTGCAAAGCATTTTGACGAAATAAAACAAAAAGGTCACAAAAGCGACACCATTAAAGTCGACTATGGCGAATAATCAAGCCGCACGGGCTTCAACATTCTTCCTTTCATCCTCCACCCAACTCTTTGAAAAATAATTGGTACCACTTTTCCATTGCATCTTGGAAGTTTATTCCAAGCGCCTCGTATTTCTTGCCGTCTTTTGATTCATACGATGCCAAAAAATGACCAGAGTTCTTTAGTCTTTTTATTTTGGGTTTTGGTTTCACCTTAATAAGTTCCGCTTATAAATGTAGATCCAGCTGGAATTAACTGATCTCCAGACCAACTGCTTCCAATATAATCTTGATAGTAAGCACCTGTTATAGTATACGTTCCAGAGACACAATCTTCGAAAGCTCTTACACCAACCCAAGAACTGATTGGACAATTTATTACCATAGACACAGGTTGAGCTTTTAGTCCCGCTTTAAAACATTCACCTCCAATACTTGTAACATTACTAGGGATAGTTGTCCCACTTAATCCAGTGCAACCTATAAAAGATCTAAATCCAATTGTTTCTAAAGATTCTGGCAATATTAGTTCGGTATATTCAGACCAATAATTAAAAGTATTATTTCCTATTTCTATAATGTTCGGAGGAAGTATTAATTCATTGCTACCACCAAAAAATTGCCTTCCAAAGGCTCCTCCATCGGACAAATTGCTCCCTTTTATTCCAGTTACACCCGTTCCAAAATTTACATTAGCAGAAAAGTATGGGGAAGTGGCACCATTAAAAGCAGCAGCTCCTATTTCCTTTATGTTGTCTGGAATATCTATTGTGTAACTTGGATCATAAACAAAACCATTCTTATAAAAAGATTTAAATCCAATTTTTGTTGCTGAAGAGCCAAATGTAACTCCACTTATACTTCCTGAATTATTCATCCAATTATCTGGAATATCCCCATTAATTCCACTCAGCTCTATGGTCTTAGCTGTATCTGCATAAACTATTGTTTGCACTGCTGCCAACGGTGTCACTGTCCAATTAAAACCAGTAGAACCTGTGAGTGGAGGTATTCCATCATCAACAGCATAAACCGTCACATTATAAGGGCTGTCTGGAACCGTTCCAAGATCAATTGTTCCTGTGATTCTTCCAGTTGATTCCATAAGAAGGCCAGTAGGCAATCCTGAAGCTGTATATGTTAATGTATCCCCATTTGGATCAGAAGCATATTGAGCTATGTCGTATGGGTTTATAAGAGTACCTTCTAGGTCTCCTGTGTTTGGAATATTGTTAAATACTGGCGCTTGGTTAATAATAACCTCGTTAACAGTCCAAGTAAATTGTTCTGTGCCTTGTTTCGGAGGGAAACCATCGTCAGTTACGGTTATAGTTGTTGTGTATGGGCTTGAATCATTAGCATCATTTGCAATTGTGCCATCGATTAATCCATTTGATGTATTAATACTGAGTCCACCAGGAAGTCCTACTGCTGAGTAAGTAAGCGTATCCCCGTCCGCATCTGAGGCAACCACCTGAAGAGATATAACATCTGCTTCTTTGTCAGTTTGATTACCTATAGTAGTAATAACAGGAGCGGCAGTGTTGATCTCAAACACGTTCCAAGTGAAGTTTGCTGTTCCAGTTAACTGAGGAATACCGTCGTCAACCACTTGAATGGTTGTATTGTATGGGCTTGATAAATCAGCATTACTTGCGATTGTGCCATCGATCAACCCATTGGAGGAATTAATTGAAAGCCCACCAGGAAGGCCTATTGCTGAGTAAGTAAGCGTGTCACCGTTTGGATCTGAAGCTTGAACCTGTAGAGAAATAACGTCTTCATTATTTTTGTTCTGTGTTGGAATAAACTCAATACTAGGAGCCCTATTACCTGCATCGTAAGAACCACTAAATATTATACCCTGATCAATATCATCAACACCACCAATTTGGACACCAAATGTTAAATCAACACTTTTGTTTGAGCCGATACTTGAAGAAAAACCCTCGGAATCTAGTGTCGCCCCTTTAAGAGTCCATTTCATCGAAGGCTCTCCTTCGCAAGTCTTCAAAGTGACTGAAACGTTTTTTGTTGATTCGTTGTTTCCACATCCAGCTATAATATTTGCCAAGTTCCCAGCTTCTACCGTGTTTAAAATTGCGTTAACGCTCATCGTCGCGTTTACTGGAAAATCAACCACCCTAGCATAAGGGAACTTAGAGCCTAGCCTTGATATTGGAGAGCGGGACAATGGTATAGATATGGATGCACTCTGAACATGAAAAGACCCTGCCCCACCATCTATGGTAGAAAGAGTTCCAGATTCAGCACTTCCTCCGTCAAACCCAGGAAACTCAAGGACTATATCTCCAGGTCTGAGCGCGGTAGGTCCATTCTGGCCTGTATTTTTTGGTATATTTATAATCCCTAAACCTTGAACAATAGAGCCGTCCTCTGGCTTTATAGAAGGTAAGTTGCCCGTTATTGTTTCGTTGCTAATTACTCCGTTCTGGGAATTAATATTCGAAGCCTCAAAAGACACAGAAGCAGTAGGCAAAGAACCTACAGACATATCGACTGTATAATCAGTTAAGAAAGCGTTGCCTATACCAATAAGGCTATAAGGTTCGCTTGCGGAAAAAGTGGTTGCGTCTTGTCCTTCATCGGAAGTGACCATGTAAAAATTTCTGCCACTAGACGCCTCGATAAATCCGCTAACAAATTGTGCAGTATCAACAGTACTAAAGCCTAACGAACTCTCGTTATATCCATCAGTCAAATAATAAGAAAAATCAAAATTAACAGTAGGAGGATCAAGAACCAAAGAATCAATACGCGCCAAATTGCCGAACTGGTTCACATCAGTTCTGTTTATTGTGAATCCATAGTTAGCTCCCTGAACCCTAATCAACTCGCTATGCTCTAAAGCACTTGTAGAATCTACATCAGCGCTCACAAACAAGGCCTCTGATTGATATATTACTCTGTTTCTCGACATAAATTAAATATTTCTATAAAGGTATACACATTTTAAGATAAAACATCAAGGCAAATTGGGGTATGTTGACCATAAAGCCACTTCCATACCATCATAAAAGTTCCCAACTCCTCCCGCGAAAGAATTAACATGTGCTTCGGTTACATATAACTTACCAGTAGGACCATTAAATAAAGTGTTAAAACCTAAACCAGAGGAGTCCAAATTAAAAAAAACATTATCTATTTCATTACAAATAGAAAAAGCCTCTCTTCCTATTGAACTTACGTTGTCAGGAATAACTAAATCCCCAATATAACCACAATCATAAAAGGCATAATCCCCAATCTGCAGATTTTCTTTTTTACTAAATTGAATTCTTCTTATGTTTTCTCGAAAACTAACTGACCAACTATTAATTATATTTCCTTGAATGTAACCCAAAATTCCGCCGTTACCATCAAACGCGTAATTATAAGAATAGTCTGGTCTTTTTACAATACATTTCATTTTTTAAAATTTTATTTATCCCCCATATAGAAAGAAAAGCCAGCTTCATACTGCATTTCTTCGTTGACGTTAACAGAGTAATTAAATGTTTCTAACTTTAAACCACTAAAACCAAACTCACATTCAACCTCTTGGTCGCAACTTTTTGCCGTAACAGTAAAATCATAAGAAGATTCATTCCTCAATAATCCAGAAACAAAACCAGTTTCATATTTAGAAACCAATGAAGATATATTTAAGTTTCCCCTAGATGGATACTGCATCTTCCTTTCCCTAACATAATCAGAACCAAGTCCATGAAGATCGACTCTTGTTACGGGAATACTTATTGACATTGATTTTATCATATGATTGGAACCCCCTATATTCTGTCCCCCAACTTGCAAGTTTTCGAGATCTAAAATAAAATCTCCTGGTTGTTGGGTTTTTGGGTCGGTCAAATCTAACCCAACACCCAATCCATAAAAATCTTCTTTTTGTGTTTTTGTTTCGCTTACATCAAGGTTTCCAACATTAACATTATTTCCCGATATCAAATTGATTGCTGGGCTTTCAATGTCTGCGGAATAATTTTCCGCCTTCATATTACTGCATTTAAATGTTGTAGAAACCGTAGGCAAGCTTCCATCCACGAAAGATAGATTATAATCTGTTAGATAAGCATTGCCAAACGATATAATTTCGCCATTATTAGGAGAGTTCGAAGAGGCGTTTTTTAAATATTTTATCGCGTCAAAGTTTTGGTTTGGGTGGTTGTAAAGATAAAAATTATAAGACTTATCCTCAATTCCAGAAAGAAACGAATTATCAGCGGTTACTGGGGTTGTTATTTCTGGGGTGAAAGCTGTAAAAACAGTTAAACCCAAGGCGGATTCGTTTGCCATACTTGGCGAAAATAAATAATTAATCTGAAGACTTATATCTGGATGTCTAATCAAATCATTGACAGCATAAGCATAAGAGCCTACCTGTTTTTGAGTTTGCCTTGTTTGGGGCAACGAAAAAGAAGCAGTCTGTACGCCAGCAAACAGAATCCCTGTTTCATCGCTGGTTTTAAAAGAAGGCGAATCGCCAATTAAAACTGCGGTGTTGGCACTATTTAATACTATTCTTGACATATTATTTAAAACTTTTATTGTCCTTATTTAGGTATTATTCCTAATGAGTCCTCCTCAAAACTAACTTGTAAATTATGATTGTTTTCGTATACAAAAGTATGATTCCAAGAAGGGCATATAAATACTTTGGGTTTATTGTATACAGACGGTATTTGGTGTTTAAACCTCCTGTAGCCACATTTATTTTCAAGAAAATGAAGCATAGCTCTTAATTGTCTGCTAGATATGTTTGAAAAACTGTAATTTATAGGGAATGTCGCGGTATTCTTTTTAATCTTATTAAACACAGAAAACCCAGCATCATACCTGACAGCGTCAAGTTTTACTTCCGTATTTATACCCAGGTCTGGCTTCCAGAAAAAATCTTGACTCCAAGAGGAATCTAATTGAGCTGGCGCATTGCTTAAGTTTGACAAGTGGTCTTCCTTACAGTAGAAAAAATTATTTAACTTTAAATCATTGACCCCGCTATAAACAATATCATGTTTTTTATATTCTTTTGTGTCCTCCCATGCCTCTAAAGTATAATTTAAAAAGTTCATAGACTGCCAATTAAGTAATCCTGGAGCCTCTACAACTTCAATCTTTGATCTTACTTCGTAGTTTTGTTTATTTATGTGATTTATTGAATAGTCAGTGCAGTATCCAGATGTCTGCCTGTATATAGAAGGATCAGTATTTATCTCTAATAAATTAGCACCTTCCGAAGACTCATAATAGTTTGCGAGCTTTCTTGCTCCATCTTCGTTTGTTTTATACACTAGATTAAACTTTGCTCTTAGGTTGTTTACCCCATTGGGTATAGATTGATAATAGTTATTATGAGTATCAAACCTCATGTTTTCAGAAGAAAAAGCGACAGACGAACCGTAGCTCGGTGTATATTCGTCGCTACCAATTAAGCTAACGCCGCTGATATTTCTTGTTCTGTCGTAAAATAAATCTTCGCTCATATCTATATATATTATATTGGATTAGGATAAGTTGTCCACTGCCTAACTGGTTTTGAGTTTGGTCCTGCTGATTCTCCTATCGTCCAACCATCTCCTGTTACATAAAATGCTCCAGACATACTGGTTGGCCACGTTGAATTGTTGAAGTTTACATAGCTATCAGAAGTCGTAGGAGAACTTCCGTTCCAATAATTACCATTAAGATAAACATTCCTAGGCTTATTGTTGATGTTTCCATCAAAAGCCCTATTAAGAATTTTTAAATCTTTAACCTTAGTTAAATTTCCAGCCCTAAATATAATGTCTCCAGTTATACCACAATTATTGAAAGATTCGACTCCAACTTGCTCAACATTAGCTCCGAAAGTCACCTCTTTCATATTTCTTTGATATCTAAAAGCACTTGTACCTATGTTTCTACAGTTCAATTCAGCAGAAGTAATCCAACGATATCTGTAGGTGCCGTCATCATTGCTTGCAGTAAAAGCAGATGCCTCTATACTATCTATAGAAGACCCGACGTACAAATCCCCCACTGAAGGGTCTGCGTTTACTAGGCCCACTCTCCTAAACGCGCTAGTCTCTATTCTTCCTTGTGTGTTTTCTGTGTCGTTGCCTATATATACTCCAGTTATATTAGGACAATTTCTAAATGAATATTGCCAAATATTTTCTGGGTCTGGTATTTCTATTTTTGTTAAAGAACTGCAGCCCTGGAAAGTATCTGCCCCCTCGCCAACACTTCTCCCAATAATCTTCACTCCACTTCCAAATGTGACGCCAGTCATGTATCCTTGATTATAAAATGTTTGGAAACCACCAATTTCCCTAGAATTGATTGTGGCGCTTTTTATGTTATTGAATCTGTCAGCATCTCCACCGTCAGTTATACGAGCGTCAAAAGCCCTATCTCCTATACTATCTATAGAAGAACCTACATAAAGGTCTATAACGCCAGCAGCTAGGTATTGTGGACCTATTCTTCTAAACGCTCTAGCCTCTATTATTCCTTTTGTGTTTTCTGTGTCGTTACCTATAGATAAATTAGTTATACCAGCACAATAATTAAAAGCGTAAGGCTTAATATTTTTTGGATCTGGTATGACTACATTAGTTAATGAAGTGCACTCATAAAAAGCGCTTTCGTCTATTGTTTCACATTTGTCTGTAAGGTTTATGTTGCTTAAATTTCCTTGATACTTAAATGCCTCAACACCAATATATCTTGCACTGCAATTTAGAGTCTCGATCCATTTATCGCCCACATCTGGATCGTTATCAGCAAAAGATCTAGATCCAACCTGATCGACACTAAAACCTAAATTTACAGTTCCGTTGGTTATTGTTTTTGAAGTTGAAGAATAAAAAGCTTTTGAATTTATAATCGTTTTTCTACTTGTTGCATTATTTGACCCTATTGTAACTTCCTGTAATTGAGAGCAAGAACTAAAAGCTTCACTTCCAATACTAATCAAAGTGCTTGGTAATGAAACAGACTCTAAAAACGAACATTCATAGAATGCTCTATAAGCGATTGTTTCAATACCTTTTTGACTTACTAAAGATGAAAGTGCGGTCTTGTTAAAAGCAGAATCTCCAATTGATTTTAGTGAACTAGGAACCACTAAAGTGCCGCGTAAATTTGAAGTTCCATAGTTGGTATGCTTGAATGCCCCATCTCCTATGCTTTGTGTTCTATTTCCAATATACAAGTAATATCCGTCGCCGTTATTTATTTTCCATTCATCTATAACATTTCCATCAACACTATCAAGGATCGCAAAATTTTGATCATAATATGTTGTTATGTTTTGATCTTCTGGCCATATTGAAATTAAATTTCCTTGGTAATAGCCTGGAATAAAACCACCTTTAGCAGTTGTGCTTGCAGTATTATAGCCCGCAATATAATTTTCGGAAACAAACAATAGTCTATCTGACGTTGGCCCATCGTCTTGAAATCTTAAAGAATTATTATTTCCAATTGCGGTTTCTGGAACGTCTAAATAAGCGTATTGTATTCCGCTGCACTTGTGGAATGCGCTATTTCCCACCGACACTATATTGTCTCTTAGTGTTACAGAATCAATACTTGTGCAAGCTTCAAAAGAAAGTGTACCAATAATTTGAACAGAACCCCCAAGTTCGAGACTTGCAATATTCGGGCATCTTTGAAAACAACTTCCACCAATACTGGTTACCGAATCAGGAATTGACAAATCGTTAGATATTCCAACACAATCTCTGAAAGCATCATTTCCCAACGATTTTATATTATTTCCTTGAAATTTTAACGAATTAAAACTTGAGCAACCCAAAAAAGCGGAGTTTCCAATGCCAGTTACGTTGCTTGGTATGTTGATTTCCCCGCCAAGATTTTCGCAAGAAGAAAAAGCACCCTCGCTGACTTTTTTCAGACCCTTGCCTATAGTTAATGTTCCGTCTAACCCAATGCAGTCTTCAAATATTCCATTACCAATTCCAGTCACAGAATTTGGAATTACTACACCCCCTTTAATTTGATCACAATTACTAAATGCAAATTGACTAATATATTGCAGACCTTCATTGAGGTATAGTTTGTCTATAGATGTGTTTTGAAATGCGTAGTTTCCTATAGTATTTACATTTTCTGGTATATTTACTATTCCTTTTAAATATATATTATTTTTAAATGCATCAATACCAATTGCCGACGCTCCAGTTCCTATATCTATATAAACTTCTGGATTACCATTTGCATTAGATTCCCCAATGTCATACCATTCATTAGGAACATCAAGAGCTGTTTCATTTAAAATAAAATCATCGCCAGCCCTATAAACCCTACTCTGAGCGGCTCCTCGGCATATAGATATCCCTTGAAACAATCCATTATTATCAAGTTGGTTTATATAATCATCGTAATCCCTTGCATTAGCATATAAACAGGAGCCACCAACATCGGAGCCAGCATTAAGAAAATGATTTGAATCTTTAAATACAGTATAAGGAAAATCTACAAAAACTCTTTTAATGTTTCTCAAATCTCTAAATGCTTCATTATAAACACCCGTAATGTTATTTTTTAATACTAAATCTCCAGTGAAGCTGCACCCCATAAACGACTTATATTGGATTTCCTCTAAGGTATCTGGTAACACCAACTGGCTAGCAAATTTGCAATACTTAAATGATTCCGCCCCTACAATTTCTACATTAGCTCCTATATTTAAATCGCCACTAAAACCGCAATTATAAAATCCACGATAAGGAGTCTTTATCAAACTATCGCTTATTGTTAAGCTGCCTTCTAAATTTATGCAATTTGCGAAAGCCTCGTCTTGTAAGTCAGTTAAGCTATTAGGTAAAACCAAATCTCCATTTAGACCATCGCAATCTTTAAACGCAAAAGATCCTATTGATTCAATAGAGTTAAACTTAACATTGCTTATTTTGTCGTCGTTTTTGAATGCGCCTGTTGATATTTCTTTTACATCCTTAAAATCAATTTCTCCAGCTAAATCTTCACAAAACTCAAAAGCCCCAACACCAATATACTCTAAATTAGCTCCTATGTTTAAAGCGTTAATATTACTACAGTATTGAAATGCATAATCTTGAATTCCAGTTACAGAATCTGGTATGTCTAAATTTTTAAATATCTGAGAACAACCAGCAAATGAAGACCTGCCTATGTTTTGTAATGATGAGTTTAGAATTAATTTTTCATTGAATTCTTTGCAACCACTAAATGCAGCTTCTCCTATTTTAATTAAATTTGGAGGCATATTTAAACCGCCCTTGAATTTATCGCATCCATAAAATGCAAACTCCTCTATATATTCTATACCAGTGCCCAAATAAAGACTTCCGTTAAACTGGCAATTTTGAAAAGCCCCAGATGGAATTGAATTGCTAATTTTATCTGGGATAACCAAATCTCCCTTAAAACCTACACAATCTTTAAAGCAATTATCATCCAGGCTAAACTTTTCGTTTGGCAATCTCAATATCCCATTAAAATTTTTACAACCATAAAATGCCTCGCCAGAAATTTGAGTTAAACTATCTGGAAGTATAAGATCGCCATCGAGAGTAGTGTTTTTAAATGCTGCATACCCTATACTCTCTAAGCCCTCTTCTATAATTAGGTTGCCATCAAAACCAGTGCACCCCTCAAATGCGCTATACCCTATGCTAGATATTGTTGGGCCGCTGCCCGAATCCATGTCTATATATAAATCGCCACCAAGATTCTGGCATCCACTAAAAGCGCCAAAACCCACTTTTGTAACATTCTCTCCCAGTTGGATTCCGTAAATATTTGGATCTCCATCATACCATAGGTCAAGAAGCTCAGTAGAACTTGTTTGATTATAAACCGCGCCATTCTCATCGAAAACGTAAGTAATATCTCCAGAAAGAGATGTCTCTTCATAAGCGGCGGAATGACCAATATATTTTAATGTTATTCTGGTAGATCCATCGGCAGAAACCTGCAAATCTTCGCCAACCAAACTCGCGTTTGGTATATCCACGGACTGTATAAGTGATCCACTTCTACCGTTAACATTAAGAGATAAGGTCTTGTTTTCTTTTTCCTCTAAAAAACTATAAGCATCTTGCAAGAAAGCGTCATCAACATCAAGTTGAACAGTCGCATTATACTCTAGTGGCGGCAATAGCTCAACCTTTACTATATCATCACTACCTATTGTTAGGTAGGCTTTTCTTTCGCACTTTACACCGTAATCAAAACCTACAACTCTATTTGTAGTTGAGTTGTCACACGTAATAGAAATAGAACCTTGAGTTGGTATGTCTATAACTGGGTGTGACTGAGGTGCCAGATTGGCGTTTACGCCGCTCTTCATCTGGCTGGCAATCTGGAAGTTACAACTAACTCTAGGCACCGCTCCTACAGCACAATTAAGAGAGTAATCAACTAAATATCCAGTTTCGAAGCCATAATAATCATCTTCATAAAAGATACTCCCAGAAATAGGAGCCTCTCCAGTATATGAAAATATAGGATCGTTATATGTCAAAACCCTAGAAACAGAAAGCGTCTGTTGAATTGGGCCAGAGTGAGTCGTTAAACCATCTCTTGTTCCTAGAGGCTTAATTATGTTCGCGGCATTGTTGTATGAAAAAGTAACATTATCTACGCCCGATAGTTCATAACCATCGGCAAAAAACCTAGCTTCGTGATTGAATTTGCCCCCAAACATTATAATCCTCCACCTCTAAGAGATCCTCCCAATCTTTTTTCGTCCTTGATGATTTTTAGCACTTCTTCTTTTAATTTTCTTGCCATTTGATTTGAACCTTCGCTGCTGTCCCCAGAGGATTCCTCTTCCTCTTCTCCAGTGCTTCCATTTACCGTTATGTTTATTTCCCCACTAGACTCTTTTGTTGCCGCAATCAGCTCGTCTAGTTTAGATACTAGTTTAGCGTCCGATTCTGAATTTGATTCTTCTGAGCCTGAAACTCCAGAGTTCATTCTCTCCAGATTGCCTTGGCCGATTTTATTCGCGGCGGCGCTATTCATTACAAACTCTCCGCCAGAAAGCATTGTTGGCACAGTGTCTACACCTGCTTGGTTGGGAATGGAACCTCCAGTAGCGAAGTTTTTAGGACCATTAGAACCATCATAATCTCCAGTAACCGCCCCTTGGTATTTAAAAGAATCTACCCATCGAGAACCGTCATATATTTTATATTGTAAACCATCCTTACTTAGGAATCTATTGCCTTTATTAGGTTGTCCACTATATTTTTGAATAGGCAACGAATCTAAACCCCTCAAAGCCCTATCCGCCGATCCTCCAGGACTATTGAAGTTTAATCCAGTAGGAGGTCTCTGTGATGCGCTTCTTATTGCAGAATTTGCAGGAAAACCACCCAAAGAGTTTGCTTTAGATGGAGCTGCGTATTTCTGGGCTATTTTTGAGCTAGGATTTTGTTTTATATATTGTTCAAGTCCATTTGTGCTTCCTATGTTCCCTTTAGCACTAAATAGGTTTCTAAGTCCACCTACATTTACAGAGTCCCCACTGCCGTCGGGCGCAGCTACGTCCTGACCAAACAACCCGCCCTTAATATATGTTTTTGTTTTTTTTGCCCCCCTAGTGATGAAGTTCCCGCCTTGTGAAATCCCATCTGCGGCTGCGTCAGCAGCTAAGGCAGCCTTTCCTCCTGTGTCAAATTTTTTAGCAGCGGCCCCAGCTCCTATTGCAGCAATCTGAATTAATCCATTTATAATAATAGCTTTGTCTCTGTCCTTTATTGCCTGTTTCTGTTCTTCGTATAACTTTTCTGCTTGGATTTGTTCTCCTCGCAATTCAAAAGCTTGCCCCTTGGCTTCTTGAGTTGCTCTCTGAAGAGGTGTCCCTTGATTTCTGCCAAAATTTGTTAACCGAACACTTTCTGGCTCTAAAGATATAGAAGAAGCTCCGCCAAACTGATTAGAAGAACTAGATATAACATCTTTTTTTCCAGAAGTAAATGCTTGAGTAGAAAAGTTCAAAAGATTACTCTTCCCTCTTATGCCTCCACCGTAAGTCCCAGGAGTGAAAAATCCGCCATCCCCGCTTTGAATTTTTTTCTCTTCTTCTGGTATCACTAATCCCCCATTTGCAAATTGTTGTATCTCACTAGTTATAACATTAGATGGAAGCTGACTTGTTAGTCCTGATCCAAAAGTATTTGTTGCTAGTGCAGGAGAAAAAGAATTCCCCAAAGAGGCCGAACTTTGAACAGCTGGAGCAAGAGCCTCTTGTGTGTCTTGTTGTATAACCGCTCCTCCTTCAGCAAATTTTTGAATTTCTTTTGGAGCTTTCCCGTTGTTGATAGATTCCATGAAGTTTGATCCGTATTTATTTACGGCGTTCTTCTTCATAACATACTCACCACCCATAAGAAGAGCAGGTACATCATCTTTAGATCCAGATCCCCCAGTTATCATGCCTCCACTGGCTTTAGCGTTGCCTGTGAACGCCCCGACGATGCTCCCGATTAATCCTCCACCCCCGCCGCCTCCGCCGCTAGCAGAATCGCCTTCGCCAAAGAAGAGCTTTTTCAAAAGCAGTTTCTGGGATTCTTTAGCCATTGTAGCAAAGAAATCATAAGCAACAGATTGTAAAACATCACCCAAATCGCCGCCTTTAACAATGGCTTCGTTTATGCCGTCAGACAAGTTATCGACAAAAGTCTCAGATGCTCTCACAAAAGTATCCTCTAAACCTTCGCCAAGCTGTTCTTTTGTTACGCCTTTGGACGCAATCTTTTCTCTTAATGTTAGCCTCTCAGATTCAATTTTAGCTATTTTCTTTTCTCCTTGAAGCTGTAAATCCAAAAGATCTTCTTCGCTCGCTCCTTCTTCTATGAGTTTGGCTGTTTGTTTTGCTATGTCTTGTTTGACTCCTAAAATATCTATGTTTTTTCTAAATAAGGATTCAGCAGACACCAACTCTGCTGCTGACGCAGCTTTTTCTATGTCTATTACTTTTTGTTTATCTGCGGCGAAAGTGCCAAAGTTTAATCTGTCTTTTTCTGCGGCCGTATTTATTGCCTTGTTATTTGCATCTAGATCTAGCTTAAATTGATCTGCGCTAGTTACATTGCCCCCATTTTTGTCTAAATTCACTGGAACCTTAGCTGGTACTGGCTCAGTAGCTATAGAGAATTGTTTGCCTTTTATTCCTTCTAAAAACTGGTTCAAACCATTGGTGGTCAATACATTAAGGTTACTAAGGTCTATCTCTGCAATTTTGACCAGAGACTCAGAAGCTTCCTCTGTAGCCTTTTTATAATCCTCTTTGGCCGAAATTACCTTATTATCTAGCTCTATTTTTTTTGCGGTGGTCTGTAAGCCAGATAGTCCAGCGGCCACTTCTTTTTCTTTTGCTGTTTTATACTTCTCGCTTGTATTAACAAGATTTTCCATTTGCTTAATGTGCAAAGCAATTATCTGTTCTCTTTTTTGATATTGATTCTGTTCGGGAGAAAATGATTTTTGTTCTAGTCTAAGCTTGGCGATCCGATCTTGTATTGGTTTCGATTCTTCAGCCAAAACATCTCCAGAGCTTCGACCTGACCCTGTTCCTATAAACCTAATCAAAGAATTCAAAGTTCCGTCAAGCTTGTTATATACAGCTGACTGCAAATCAACTATAGCACTCTGCTTTTCTGACAGCCCAAACTCTTTCTCGAGTTGTTTTTCTTGGGAGTCTAAAATACCAGTGGTTTTTCTAAAAAGCTCTTCGGCTTGTTTTTTTGCGGCGGCTCTTTCTGTTTCTGCGGCCTCGTTTATTAAATCTGAGGCTGCCTGTAAATTTTCTTCTGTTTGTCCGCTCCCTCCAGAGCGCAGCTTGTTTATAGCCTCAATTACATCCTTGTTGCCAATTACACCTTGTGACTTAGCTATTTCTCTAAACTCGTCTCTGGCTTGTTTGAATATATCAAGTCTTCTTTCATCCTTGTCTGCCGACCTTAAAGTGGCGTCTTCTCTTGGCTTGAAAATTATATCCTCAACAGACGGACCAGAAACATTTCTAGAGGATCTTCTCGCTCTAGCGATCTCTACAGAATCTCTTTTTTCTCGCAATCTTAATTTAGCTGACTTGTCTTCAAGATCAAAAGTTCTTTTTAATATATCTTCTTTTGTTTGTATATCTTTATTGCCAATTCTAATGAGTTCGTTTAGAGAGGTTTGTTGAAGTGCTTGGGCTTGTTGGATTGTTACTATCCTGCCCCTGCCATTTATTTCTGCATCTATTGCATCTAAAAGCTCTTCTGAAAATGTTTCGGAAACATTCAATCCACTCAAAGAATCTTGTAAACCTTTCCTTAATTCTGGAAACTTAACTCCGCGACCAAGTTCGGCTGCAGTTTTTGTTATGGCGTCTTGCAAGCCTTTTGCGGCTTCTAAGCTGACATTTTTAATATCGTTACCCTCTAAAAGAGCCTTTATTGGAGACGATCCTTGTATACCTTTAGAAAATATATCTGCGGCCTCTTGGTTCGCCTTTGTTGTGTCTTTTGTTATTCTAAGAATCTCAGTAAGCTGAAACTTTCTTGAATCTGCGGTAGTGGTTAAAGACTTCTCCGCTAAAATTGTGTTCTCTAATTCACTCTGGGATGAATTTAGTAGTTTTGCGACTTCTAGGTTTGTTTTTATTCTTATTTTTAAGACTGAAGATTTTATAGCGGCTAATGCTTTTTCTTGTGTTAATAGTTCTGCGCCTTTTTTGGTTAGTTTTGCCAGATTTTCTATGTCGTCTTCATCTGTTAAGGGCCCCTTGGCTAATTTTGTGGAAAGATCTTTAAACTCTTTGGACTTTCCGCTTTCCTTTATTCCTCTTGTTATAGCGGCGCTTATCAATTTCGGATCAGACGTAGCAAAAGCTTTGTTTATTTCTTCTCTTGTTTCTTTTCCTGCTAGAGAAGCAAAACCTAAAGCTAATCTTGCTTGGGCGTTTTGTTGTTCTGGTGATAATTCTCCAATTACTTTTCTATCTATTCTCAAACCTTTTGCGGCAGATTCTGGGCTAAAACCCTTTACAAGTTCATCCGCTAATTTTCTGGCAGATTCTTTACCTAGTTTTCCAATAACATCACTGGAAAATGTATCTATAGTCGTAGCAGACCCTATAGATCCTGACTGTATTGAACTAGTTCTTACTTCTACATTACTCAAAATTGCTGGCAAATTAAGTTCGGCAACCGCCCCGAGTGCAGCTTGAGTTGTTAGTTGCTGAAGGAATGCGTCACCGCTAATACCTTTTTCTTTTCTTCCTCCTCCAAGTTTGGATGTGTCTGGCAATAAGTCATTAATGTCTTTTGCAAAATTCTTAAGCTCACCTCCTCTTAGACCCTCTCTAGCTATAGCGCCTAAAGCACTAGTATTTAACTTATCCAAAGCGGCCGCAGCCTCTTGTGCTGGGGTTTTTATAAAACCAAGAGCGGTGCCTATTTTTTTTCCTATATCGATATCGAAAGCTT
>Ga0196887_1000023_pt1 | contig 59593 bp, 74 predicted proteins | sample VirMetDEL_Mar_31_FD_169094 | JGI IMG/M metagenome (GOLD analysis project Ga0196887, IMG submission 169094) | Aqueous microbial communities from the Delaware River and Bay under freshwater to marine salinity gradient to study organic matter... | ecosystem: Environmental > Aquatic > Marine >... | reverse complement strand
GTTCAAAATTTTACTTCAAGAGAAAAATTAGATCAAGCTATAACTACATTACCTGAACTAGGTTTTGAGTTAAACGAAGCTCAAGAAAAAAATTTAGATAGAACTTTTGGCATGGAGGCTACTGAAATGACCGGGGGATTAGCGGGAGCTTCTTTAAGTTTTTTTGCAGGTAATAAAATATTAGGAGCAGCTAAATTTCTTAAAGTTGCTAATGCTTCCGGCAAAGGATATAAATATGTTTCGTTAGGCGAAAAAGCTAAAGATTTATTAAAAAGTAATAGTACAATAGCAAAAGCTCAAGGGGTACTTTTAACAGGAATAAAAGAAGAAGCTTTAATGCAAACTGCATTCCAAGGAGAAGCTCTTAAAGGCCAAGGATTCGGTTGGGGTATTGGAGGATTAGCTGGTGGTAAATTATTTTCTGCGCTTCCTAAATTTTCGGGAAGATTTTGGGGATTAAATGGCGTTGCTCAACATCTTACAGGAGGAGTTACTGGAGGTTTTGTTGCACACCCTTTTTCTATGTTTACCGAAAGTTTGTATCAGAGTATAGCCAAAGATAAACAGTTCAAAACAATCCTTGAAGAGTCTTTTATACGCGATGCTAATGGTAACGACGTCGACCTTCTTAGAGATTCTTTAGTAAGTGCTCTTGGTTTTACTGTTTTTGGATTTAAGGATATTAAAAAAAGTACTGTTAAAAATCTTTTTACTTCAAGAGAAAAAGTTAAAAGGCTTAATATAAATTATTACCAAGCAATTAAAGAAATAGAAAACGAAAGGGAAGTCACTCCTAAAAATTACAAAGAAAAGTTAAATGGCTCTGGATTAAAAATATACGAAACTTTAGTAAACGACTACTTTACGTCTAATTTTAACCTTCAAATGATTGAAGGTTTTTTAGGAGAAACAGCAATGAATGATCTAAAGTACAGTGCAAATCGCGCAGAAGCCTATCTTACTTCAACTCCTGAACAACGAGCTAAAAGCACAGAATTTTCTAGTAGAGAAGAAGCATTAAATGTACAGGCTGAGTTTAATTCTAGATTACAAAAACTCAATAGCATGGCTAATGCTGAATTTGAAAACTTCAAAAAGGCTAGAAACAAGGCAGGCGACAAGTCGGTAGACAAATATGAGATTAGAATAGTAGATAACACAACTGACAATGGAGCTTACAAAAATATTAGGGCAAATTTAACTGACAATATTCTTAGGGTTAATACTAGTAACCTAAACGCGGGAACTCTTAAACATGAGTTTAACCACATGCTACTAGCTACATTGAGTGGGGCAGAGGGAGCACCTGTTAAATTAAAAAGCACCATAGAAGCTACCGTGGATAGAGCTATGCGAAATGCAAATAAATTGTTTTTTTATGAAGGCAAAACATATAAATCTTTTGCAGAATATATAGATAAAGTGCACGAGGGTAAATCTGATGACTATAAGGCTAACGAATATATTTCTTATTTAGTTGAAAATTTAAAAACGGATGCATCGTTTAGAAAAGCTCTTATTGACGGAGGTGCGTTATCTGCTATGAAAGCCGGAGTCACTAAATATGCAACACTGTTAAATCTTTCTGATAAAGTAGGTAATTTTGCTTTTACAAATAAAAGTGGAGTGGTTGACGCTCCTGTATCTGCTAGTGAAATACTTCAGTTTTATGATTCTTTTGCTAATGGCGGAAAAACAGTAAGCAGTTATAAGCAGTCTACAAAAGCTTACGAACAGCTTTTAGGAAATATAGCTGTAATGCCTGATGGCAAAACCGTTAATAAACACTTGGGAACTGAAGTAGTTAGCCTAGAAGAAGGTGTAAGAAGATCTTTCGATTCAAAACTTATTAAAGCTGAAACAGAAAAATTTAAAAACGAGAACTTAGCTAAAATAAATAAAGAGTATAGAGACCTATTAGATAAAAACGAAGAGATCGATATGATTGGTGTAGTTATAGGAAATAAATTTAGGTCTATAGCTGAAAAAACCATGCAAAGTTACTTAGTAGACAAAAATTTAAACATTCCATCAGAAACTAAAAGCGATATTATAGCTGATTTAATTTTTATCGAAGGTATACCTAAAGCTGTTAAAGCATACACGGAAGGACAAAGGTTTATTGACTATGTTAAAGAAAACAATCTCTCTAAAGAAGATGCAGCTGTTGAATTTAAAAATAGAAACCTTCGAGAAACCTCCGGAACTGAAAGATTTAATCGTTTGTATGGAATGGCTAAAGGCCAAGTTAAAGAAGCTACTATTACATCATATATTTTAGGTAATTTGACAAAACAATTAATAAATGTTTTTCAAATGCCTAAATACAAAAATATATTTAAAGATGTTTCTTTAGAAGTAGATAAAGTAGATAGACTGCAGCAACAAGGAGATCTACCTCCTTCTGAAGCTGTTTCCGTAGATATCTCTTCCCCCTTGTTAACACCTAGAAGAAGTAGACTAACTGCTCAAACTAAATTAGATTTATCAGAAAAAACTGTAAATAAATTAGAAAAAACAGTAGATGATATATTCGCTAGCGAAAAGCTAGAAGATTTAGATGCAAAGACCATAGGTACTATAGAGTTAGGACCTGCTGGGAAAATAAAACTAGTATTTCCTAAAGATACAAACAGAGCAATAGTAGAGTATTCTGATGGCAAAAAGGAAATAATGTTAGGAGCTAGATCTCCTAAACCTATAATAGCAAAAATAATTAAAAAGCTAAAGTCTGAAGCATTCGCTAGGCTAAGAAAACCAGGCGCGAGTGAAGCGGAAAAAATCAAAGCTCAAGAAGAATTTGATGTGTATAGCAACTTAACAACTAAGCCTCCTAAATTAAATAAACAAAAAATATTTAAGGACATGCTTCGTTCTAAAGTTTCTAAAGCTATTTACGAAGAAATATCAGAAGATGCTGGTGAAGCTGGCACTCCCGAATATGAGGCTTTTGTAGACAAAGCTTTTGACTTATTTAAAAATAATATAAGTCAGAGGACAGTTAACAAAAGGTTTCCTGAATTTAAAGAACCCTTATTGGGGCCTGATGGAAAACAGATTAGAGAAAAAACAGCTGCAGGAGCACCCTTGTTTATAAAAAAATCAGTAACAAAAGCAGAGTGGAGAAAATATTTTGGAGAAGGAACCTTTCAAAATGTTAGAAGAACTTCATTACTAGAAGCTTTAAGTGAAGAGTTAGGATTTGATAGAACGTTTGAAATAATAATGGAATCCGAGACTAGAAAACAAGTAGAGTCAGGACAACAAAAATTAGGTGTTGATTTAATAGAATCTTATGTTGCTGTAATCGGTAAAAATATAGATAGAGGAATAGCTAACGGTGGTATGGATTCGAAGTATATAGACCAGGCCTCAGAGTTATTAGGCATAACAAAAGAAGCGGGGAAAAAATTATATGCTGAAGGTATGGCTATGGCTAGGGATAAAAAATCTTACATTGAATTTGATCCTGAGGTTGCTGAAATGATAGAAACAACAGTTACTCTTGACTACAATGCCAAACAAAAGCTAGACCGAATTATAAGAAGGAAAAATCCTTTACCTCAATTAGGACTTGGGAAGCCCCTAGTCTTAACGGACAAAGTATCGGGAACAACATTTGAGGCAAACCTTAGAAATATAGAAGGATTTACTGAAAAAGAATTTATGGAGTTAGCTCCTACAATTAAAGAATTTGTAGATCTTTTAGGAGGTACTATTAAAAGTTTAACTACTACTAAAGGGAGTAAACTTGATAAAATTTTAGGCGAATTAATGGGTGTTGCAGTAGGAAGAAATTTTAAAGAAGGAGAGCAAGCCACTAGGGTTTTATATAATAAAATAACAAAAGGGCCGGCTACTGAAAACCCTATAGAATTATCTAACGCTAGCAAAAAGGCTATTGCAAATTTTGAATCTATATTAAAACAAAATATTGAATTTGAGGGAAGTTTAAATGTTGAAAAGGCTCTTAAAGATGGAAAAATATTAAATACAATACTAGCAAACCAATATAGACTATTCGCAAAACATTCTGAAATTGATAAAAAGTTAGAGCTAACTCAAGAACAAAAAATACAAGAACTAGATGCGTTTAGAAATACACGTGAAGGAAAAGCCGCTGTTTTAGATATAGCTCTTTCAGATGCTCTTTTAGAAACAATTCTAGCGGTAGCAGGAGACATGTATTTAAAAGCTGATACCGTTCCTAAGCAAATAAAAGTAGCAGAAATGCTAGGAATGATGTTACTTAATAATGATCAAATTGGCTTAAGATCTTTATCTTCTAAAAGTCTCCTTAATTTTAATAAGGAAATGATGTGGATGTCTCAAAAGAATTTTTTTAAGTCAAAAGATCCATCGCCTAAAGACGAAGGAGCTAACGAGCATGTTCTTGCTAAACAAAAATTTGGTTTAAAAATAATGGATTTATTGAGATCCGGAAAGTTAAATGATCTAAATGAAATTAGAAATATTACCGCAGGTTATGAAAGTTTAATTAGTTCAGCAGACAAGCAATTAGCTGGCGATATATTTGGTAATACCACAGAATTATTTAACCGCTATACTAAAGTAATTATAGCTACTACAGCTAAAAGAATTGAGTTCCCATTACAAAGAATAAAAGAAAATATTCAATTTGTACAACTTGCTTTTGGCGAAAGAAATAAAAAAATTAATCCTAATGCAAAACGTGTAAATGACGCTATTGAAGGTGCTATTAGTAAAGAAAGTTTAGAATCTTTAAAAACTACTTATGATTTCGTGAGAGGGCAAACTATGTATGATACCTACATACAGAATGAGCTAATGAGTAATCAAGAAAACTTTACAGTAACTAAGGCTGCTTTTTCTAAAAACAATAAACTTTTAAGAGCAGGCGGAGTAGATATTAGTAAAGAGTTCATGGGTACAGGTCAACAATTAGTTGAAACAATTAACTTAAGTAAGGGCTTTGATTCTAAAGCTAATAAAGAAAGGCTTAAAATAGAAGACGAAAAAACAGGTGAAGTAAGATTTGAAGGTGACAAAGAATACAAAACTAGAATGGAAGAGCTAGAAGCTACTTCTCCTGAATTATTCTTACCTAAAGAGCTTGCTGGAATGATAGAGCGGAAAGGTGGAGCGAAGGCAGAAGATGAGATATCGGATTCTAAAGCTTTCATGGAAGGTAAGAAAAGATGGGATGATTTATTTTTACCATCTAATTCTGAAGATCTTCAAGGCTTATTATATAAAGTTTATGGTAAAGGAAAGCAAGGAGAAAAAGATATGGCTTTTATGAAAGAACATATACTTAGACCATTGACTAGAGCTGAGAACGATTTAAGTGTCTATAGAATGAATCTAGTAGTAGACTATAAAACACTTGAAGCTGAAATGAAAAAGCTTGGAGATAATAAAGCTGAAAGAGAGGCGGTTAAAAGAGTGGAAAAACTTGGGTATAATATTGACCAAGCAGTAAGAGTTTATATATGGAATAGATTAGGTGAAAAAATTCCTGGCATTTCAGAAGTTGAGGTTGCGCAATTAGCTGGAGCAGTACACAATTCTCCTAGGCTTCAGGCTTATGCTAAAGGTATAATGAACATAACAAAAACATCGGAGCAATATCCTAAGCCTACAGCAAATTGGTTTAGAAGTAATGTTCAATATGATTTATTTACTTACGCTACAGATGGTGTACGTGCTGATTTCTTAGCTCCTTGGCAAGCTAATGTAGACGCTATGTTTGACAAACAGAACTTAAATAAATTAGAAGCCAGGTTTGGAGGTAAATATGTATATAACCTTAAACAAATGCTTAAAAGAATTGAACGTGGTAAATCACGGCCTGAAAGTACTAATGAGTCTTTTAACAAAGCTTTAAATTATGTTAACGGATCTGTAGCTACTATTATGTTTTTAAATATGAGATCGGCCGCATTACAAACTATATCTGCAGCTAACTATGTTAACTGGACAGATAACAATCCTGTGGCAATAGGTAAGGTTATTGCAGAAAATCCAGCTGAGTTTATAAGAGTTGCTAAAAAAATATGGAGCTCCGATGCACTTAAAGATAGAAGATCTGGTCTTAGAATAAATGTCGAAGAAGCTGAAATGGCTAGAGCTATAAATCAAGGAGGTAGAACAAACCTTCAAGGTTTATGGGATACTATGGTTAAAGTAGGATTTAAACCTACTCAGATGGCGGATAGTTTTGCTATTGTAACAGGGGGCACTCCTTTTTACATGAATAGAATGAAAACCTATGAAAAGCAAGGGCTGAGTAAAAGCGAAGCAGAAAACAAAGCTTTTGAAGACTTTTTAGATGTTACTCAAGAAGGACAACAATCATCACAAATGGATCGTGTTTCTAATATACAAACAGGTTTAATGGGTAGGCTAGTATTTTCATTTAATAATACACCTTTTCAAATGTCTAGAATACAAAAGAAAGCTGCGCTTGATTTAATAAATAGAAGGGGTAGTGACCGTGCTAATGCATCAAGACTGGCTTATTATGCTTTTATACAAAGTACTTTGTTTTACGGATTGCAGCAAGGATTTTACGCAACACTTATGTCTGATGACGACGACAAATTAACCGAAAAACAACAAGAAGAAAAGTATAAAGACTTTGAAAAAAGAATAGATAAATTAGGCAAAAGCGTATTTCAAGGAATATTAACAGGATCAGGATTGCCTGGAAAAGTTGTAACAACTTTGTATAATACTGTAGACAAAGCAATTGAAGAATATGATAAGGGTTATCAAGGAAAAGACTTTTTTCCTATATTAAATCAGGCATTGTCTATATCTCCAACTCTTGGAAGTAAAGCTAGTAGGCTAGGTAGAAATTGGGAAAGTTTAATATATACAGATTTTACTAAAAAAGGTAGGGAAATTAGAAATACTTATAGTGATTTTGATCCTAGGAATCCTAATGCTAAAGCTTACTTATCTATGTTTGGAACCCTAACTAATATACCTTTAGATAGAATTGTTACTAAAATGGAAAACATTCAAGGAGTTCTTGATGACCAGTCTTCTGGTTGGGAAAAAGTTGCAATGACACTTGGTACACCTAAATATCAATTACAAACTAAAGAACAAAACGAAGCTGATAGGCAAGCTAGAATAGATAAATTTTATAAAGAAAATACACCTAAAGGTGATCGAGATAAAAACGCTATAGATGATTTAACAAAAGCTGAACAAGAAGCATTTATATTAGACTTAGGTATTACACGTAAAAAACTTAAGTCACTTACAAACGAAGAAGACAGAATTAATTATATTATATTAAAAGGCTTACAACAAGGTCTTGATTTAGAATTAGAAGCAGAAAATTATATTAAACCTAAAAAAGAAAGAAGTCAAACTTATAAAGATTTAGCTGAGCTTAAAAAGTCAGAGCAAGTAGATTTATTAATAAGATTAGGTATAACTCGTAAAGAATTGAAAGCTGCCAATAATGAAGAAAAAAGAATTGAACTTATAATAAAAAAAGAACAACAAAAAACAAATAAAAATAAACAAAACTCTTTAAAATAAAATCCTTATGAACTTAAGCGAAAAAACACAAGTAACCTTAGATTTAAAAACAATAGGGATAGTTATCGGAGGAGCTATTTCTTTAGTTACTTTATATTTTACATTGCAAAAAGATATAGAGCTTGCTAAAGAATTACCGAAGCCTACTATTACAAGAACCGAATACGATCTTAAAGATCAATTAATTCGAGAAACAATTATGAACACTCAAGATAAGGTTCAAGAAAATAGTGATAAATTAGATAAAATAGACGAAAAGCTGTATGAAATAATTGAAAAAAAATAACCATGAAAAAAATTATAATTTTAATAACCTTGCTAACATGCTTAAATTCTTATAGTCAAAATTTTACTTTGCTTGAAATAAATGCAAGGTGGAATAAACATAATAACTTACCTGTTAATAAACTTGCAGATATTAAAATACAATTTGCATGGTTAGAAGATCAACCTGAATCAATACAAAAAAGTGTAATTTCTGTACCAACTTTAGTATTAATGAATGAAGGTAAAAGTATTGCTCAATGGAGAGCAGGTATTAATCTTAAATTATATGTTACAGACGAAGAAGTAAAAAAAGCAATAGAAATATTTAACAAAAGAAAAAAACAATTATGACTGACGAAAAGAAAAAATCAAAATTCAAAAAAGTTCTTATATGGTTAATGGGTAAATGGAACTCATTACTTTATTTATTAATGTTTAAAAATTACGATTAAAATAGAATTAAACAAAACAGGCTACCACACCTTAAAAATTCTATAATAAAAAAGCCGCTACAATTAAGTAACGGCTTTTTTTAATTTAAGTTATTTCACAAGCACCTCCTGCGCAAGCAAGTTCACCTGACAAGTCGGTTTCATCGTCTTCTTCTTCAATTTTATGAATGTCAACTAATTTTAATGTTTCCATCATTTCATTATATTTAGTCTCGTCAATATCTTCAAAAGGTGCTTGAACGTAAGTCCCCCCATTGTAAGGTAATACAGATAAACCATTATAAAATTCTTTGTTATCCCACATCCAATTACCAATTAATTCCCATTCATCTTCTTTAATAGATACTGTAGCGGATATATTATGCGTATTTCTACCGTCTTTATGGCCTGGTTTAACCCACATTTCAGATACAAATTTTACACGCTCTAATAATTCTAATGGATGTTCCGTCCTAAGCATAGATCCTTCTGGCGCTTTTTGCGGTATTGATATTACAGCAGTATCATGAGGTCTAAAATACTCATCTTCAATTAGCTCGGGATGGTTTTCAGCAAGGAACTTGTACATTGACTCGTTCTTACCTACACGTATTCTTCTTACATAATAATCATTATGCCAAGCGTGAATACCAGATGACGTTCCTAACGCCAATGATGTAGTTCCTGCTGGTTTAACCGTTGTTGATCTAGCTGATGAATTAATACCTATTAATTTTGCAACACGCTTATTTTCTTTTTTAACAAGCAATGCGGCTTTATCCATATCTAGCTTAAGCACTTTACCAGATCCAATACCTGTTATAGAAACTCCAATTAAAGCATCTTTTTCTGTTGTAGTTCTCCATATATCTCTAAGATAATGAAAGCTCGTGTATGAAGCCTGTAATGTGCCTATGAAGGCTGCATGAGTTACACGTCTATCAAATGCTTCTTGTGTATCTAAGTCTGACCCATTTACTTCACATAAATTACAGAATTGATAAGGTCTAAGAGCAATCTCGCAACAAGGATTAGTTCCCCAGTCTTTGTCGTTAGTTAAGTAAAACCCAGGTTCACCTGACCCTGATAACTCAATACGTTTCCAAAGATCCATAAAATAAGATTTTGTAAGCTTTTGTCGCATAAGCACAGCTGAATTATTAGCTCTACCTCGTTGAGGATTTTTTTCCCACCAATCACCAGACTTGCACCCAATCATTTCAACATCATCAGATGAAAACAAAGATATTAAAGCTGCTCTTCTAATGCCTCCTGCTAAAACAGAATCAGCAATGTGACATATAATATCATGCGCTTGTACTGTACTTAAATAGTCCCCATCTTTTAATGAATCTAATATACCCGTTATCTTCACTATAGCTTCTTTAAGAGGCTGCGGGCCCGGTGCTTTACCCCCTGAGGTTACAAGCCTTGCTCCTTTAGCACGTATATCTGAATAATCAAATTCAATTCTTGACGATCTTTTATTACCTAAATAGGACTTCATTAATATTTTAATAGCATCAGCCCACCCTTCAATAGAATCCATTACTAAAAATCTTCTTGTACGTTTTTCAAATGGTACTGTTACAGATGGCAACTTAGCTACGTGATGTTTTTGCACGGAGTAGCCTACTCCTGTTCCGCCTAGTAATAAGAACATCGTTTCACTAAAAGCTGCTACAGATTCTACCGGTAAGTAAGCACAATTGTATATCCTGTTAGGAGATATTTCAATAGGCTTGCCACCAAATTGCAAGCTTCGCATACTTGGTAATATATTTTTGCTATACACATCTTCATAAGCTAATCTTATTTCTTTTTCTAATTTAGGAAACTTTTTTATATGCATTGATTCATTTCGGAATACTAATTGATCCCACGTTTCACGACGTTTTGTTTCTGGTATATATTTAGCATATTTCATAAATACCGTTATGTCACTTAAAATTCTGTTTGATTTGTTCATTTACAATACTCTTATTTTATATTCATCTTGTTTTTTAACTAATTCTTTCCATAAGATTTTACCCCTATTGTTCCAGGACCATTTAACCCACTTAGCTATTTGCCTTTCTGCATAAGCTTTACGTGCTAATCGTTTATTGTTTCCTACCATCTAATATAAGTTTAATCATTAATGCTACGTCTTTTTGATTTTGAGGTTTATATAACGTACGTGTTTCGCCGTTGTTTACACACCAGCGTTTGAATAACTTCCATCTAAGTGGAAACTGTTCGTTAGCTCTTCCTTTGCATTCTATTATATAATCCTTACCAGTAAAGTCAGGAGTATATTTAATGCCTAATATTTTCTTTTGTCCTCTGTCTTTCATATCGCCCTTACCATTTGATTGTTTCTCAAATGATATGTTAGGAAAACGAAAACCTTCTAAGGTTTGAAAAACTTCTTCTTCATACTTATCAAATAATCCGGCTGTTTTAAGAGCTAGATACGTATGCTTCTCAAGACCTGATCGAAAATCGATCCCATCGGCACTAGCTTTCTTAGCGCGAACGGGACCCTTCTTCTTGCTTCCACGTTTAAAGCGTTTCATTTTTTACAAATGACCCGTTAATCATAGATCCCTTACGTTTATTAATAACATCATAAGCTGACTGTATACAATCTTCTATTTCTAAGCCAGCTAAATGCGCTAGGTTAGTTAATACAACAACCATATCACCAATACCATCTTTTAGTTCAGGTATATCGTTTTTAATAATTGCTCTTGCAACTTCTCCAGCTTCTTCTTGTAACTTAACATATTGTGTTTTAACATCTCCTTTGGCATATAATCCACGCTCGTGTGCCCAAGATCTTATAGCTGGAAATATACATTTACCGCAACTAGTAGTAACATACTCATAGTTAACATGCATTTCCATAGCTTCTGCTATAGCTGGAGGCATATCCTTTTTCATTGCTTTTGCTAAAGCTTTGTTGTAAACATAACATCTATCGGGATTATACATAGAGGTTCTTCCGTTTTCTTTGCACCAGTCAATTAAATTGTCATTTACTATAAACTTTTGACCGTCTTTTAGCTCAATAGTTCTTCCCCTATTACTCATAAGATAGCCAGCTAATTCCCTATTGTAACAAGGAAATGTCGTAGTCATATCAGTAATATTAATTTTAAAATTATTCATAGGTTTTTGTTTTGTTATTAAATCTTTGTAACTTTGTCTATCTTCTTTAAGTTCAAATAAACGTTGGTATTCTAATTCTTTTTTAGAAGCTGCTTCCATATCTCTTGATACAAATAATAATTCTACTTCATGCGGATCATATCCTTGCTGCTCAAAGACTCTGTCTCCTAAATCTTTTGTCATACCTACTTTTATGTTAGGTATATGATAAACGTAATACATTGGTTTTGTTTTACTCATAAGGTTTTTGTTTATTTGCCTACACTCAAGGGCGCTTTTATACTAGGCAAAGGGTTATAATTATTTAATTTTATTTCATTTAATTCAGGTATGTGTAACAATCCAAGTGTATCATTAAACAAGCCATAGTCTAATTCTAATTCAGCACATTTAGGATTATGATATCTTGCCACAAATTCATTAGCTTGATCTATGTGATCGTTATACAAGTGGCAATCCCCTAAGCTGCCTATTAGTCTACCAGGCTTAAATCCTGCCCCTTTAGCTAACAGCTCCAATAATAATCCATACATTGCAATATCATAGGGTAATCCCAAAAACACATCAGCAGATCGTTGCTGCCACATTAAATCTAGTTTACCTTCATTAACATTAACTTGAAAGCTATAATGACAAGGAGGTAATACCATCTGAGGTATATCAACAGGATTCCAAGCATTAACCATTAATCTTCTTGAATAAGGAGTGTATCTTAATTCATGCACTAATTGATATAACTGGTCAATCCCATCAAAGTCACGCCATTGCTTGCCATATACTGGCCCTAGTGTTGCATCTGTACGACTAGATCTTTCATAGTCTGGCCTCCAATACTTTACGCCATTATCTTCAAGATACTTTAAGTCTGTCCTACCGTTAAGAATCCATAATAGCTCAGTTTTTGCTGCTGCAAAGCTAATACGCTTGCCATTAAGTATGGGGAATCCAAAAGACATGTCGTGTTCAATAATCCTTCCGAAGACTGATCTAGTCCCAGTTCCTGTACGATCTTTTTTAGCTCTACCTCCATGAAGTATAGCTGAAACGAGTTCTCTGTATTCATCTTGTATATTAGTCATTTGTCAATACTGATTTAATTTTTTCAACGTAATTAGCTGCATCTAACAGCTCTTCTTGCAAGTGTTGTAACCAAGTTAATAAACTTGAATTGTCGCCATCTAAAGTAACATTATACTTCTTAAAGCCAACATCTGATCTACTAACTAATTGATCAACGACCTTCTCAATTATTGGATCTCTAAACTCTATTTCTTTTTTTGTCATTTGTTATATTTTTTATAGTAATAGTTATAAAATTCATACATCTTCTGCCATATCTTATTTCTAGGATACTCTTCTGGCGATTGGTTTATGTTATTATTAATTTCAATTATTAGCCACCATTTTGTAGGCGTTCCTCTAATAGTAGGCTTAGGATAAATCCTTATGCCATTCTTATTACACCACATACGTGCAGCTTCGTCGTATTCATCTGAGTTATAATAACCCATCATTGATGCTTTTTTTCTAGGCATCTATTCCCAAGGCATATTCTGATCTTCAGCTGGTGTGTGAGGAATATAACACCCGCTATTTCTTTCCCAAGTAAAATGACATTCAGCTCCATTGGTTCCTAAGTTTTGAAACTTACACTTAAGCACTTTAACTTTAACTGTGTTTGCCTCATAATTTCTATGAACTAATAAGCCATGATAACTTGCATCATACCATTCACCTCCGCCTTTGATTGAATACATAGTGGGCTCTTCTATATCACCAGTCTTTTGATTCTTATACATCTTAGTTGGGTGAGCAACAACAAATACTAACACATCGTACTTCTTAGCAAAGACTTCTATCTTCGTTAAATAATCCATAGTATATCTATTAACATCGTCAGATTCAGCGTTAATATCTCTTACCTTGTTGAACGGATCAATAACTAGGCATTTGATACCTTTTCTTTTCACTAGCTCGGCTCCTTTCTTCAAGACAGCTTCAAGTGAATAGCGCTCCATATCGATGTGAAAGTAATTGTCATTGCAATGATCTGCAATATGGTTCCATTTATCTCCTCCAATATCTTCTTTTTTTGGCATGCCTTGCCAATGCTTACGCATTAATTTATGAGCATGGAGAAATGTTGGTACATTCTCAGGAGAAGCATACGCCGTCTTCCAGCCATATTTTTGGTTATACCCAACAACCATTTGGTCGACAAAATCACTTTTACCGGAACTAGGTATACCAGTGACAGTAATGAACTGACCAGTATAAGTCGAAAAGATATCATCAAAGTTGTCCAAACCAATTTGATAACCCGGCGTAAAGCCATTACGTACAAAGTCTGTAACTTCATCTTCAATATCTCTGAACGTTGTAACATTCTCCATTGGTACAGGTTTTGCCCCTGTAATACGCTGTGATAATTCTTCTTTTCCATGTTTAATTAAGTATTCATTTGCATCTTTACAGTCATCAAAGGTTGTTATATAACAAACCTCAGATCCCAGACGTCTAATCATTTCATTTTGTAATGCTAGGCCAGCATCGTCAGTATCTACTGCTAATATTATTTTATCTTTATCATCAAAATAATCAATACAGTTATCTAAATAATCTAAATTGTTTTGTCCCAGTGTTGCGCCATTAGGAACAGATATTACATTAGTTATACCTGCTTCGTGCAGTGCTAAAGCATCCATTTCACCTTCAACGATTACACAATAGCTATATCCAACTATCGAATCAATGTTATAAAATACTTTTTCAGCTCCTTTAACTAGTTTAAAGTTTTTACGACCATCTCTATATTTAATGTTCGTTAGCTTGCCACCCATGAAGTAATTGAAATGTATAGCATTTTCTTCCTTTTGAGTCTGCGGCATCCATTCCTTACCCTCTGTAACTTTCATGTCTACTAATGTAGACTTTGATATTCCTCTACCCTTAAACCATTCAACAACAGCATCTGATACTGTGTATTGTGAATCTTCTTTAAAAGGCTTAGGCATTTCATATATTTTTTCAGCCTTACCTTTTCTTTTATATGTATGTAATTGGAATGGTGTATTGCAGTTGTGACACGTGCCAATACCTCTTTCCCAATCATAAGAAGCACACTTTGCTTTCTGATTCTTAGGCTTGCGATCATGAGAACACAGCGGACATATACCCTGACTCTTCTCGTCTAGCTTATGCTGATTGTATACGTCAATCTGGAAGCCGTTTATTTCGGTGATCATATATTATTTAATTATTTGAGTTAAAAAAAGGAGAGTACACATTTCTATATACTCTCCGATAAATTTAATTAGATTAGTTATAATCTTTAGAATGGCAGATCATCATCTGCCGCTGCTGGTGCAGCTTGTGGTGGTGGTGCGGGTGCACCTTCACGAGGTGCTGTTGCAACATTAGTTCCGTTAGTCCACACTACTTTTACATTTCCTAAATAGACTTTGTCAACTTTTGCTTCGCGTTCTTCTTTAGATTGCTCTACAATAATAGGTCCATTGTCTCCGTAATTACCAAGTTCGTCGTTAATTGTAATTGTAATTGGTAAATAGGATCCTTTTTTACCCTTGTAAATTTTGTCTTTAGGAATTGCTGCTAAATTTAAATTAGCTTTTAAAATACTTGCCATAAATTAATAAGTTTGTAATTGGTTAAACATTCGTGTTAATTGTTCTTTTGTCGCGCCTGTGGTTCGTCGAATGTTATCGACCGCTTTGACGTGGTTCTGGTTGTTGTAAAAGTTACTAGCTTTTGTTTTTAATCCGGTAACTGTACAGGTTCTTTTGTTTGTCATAAAAAAATTAATTAGATTCATATATATTATATTCAATATGTCGTTTTTGTTATAATGTGCCCGACTTCACATAATCCTTTAAATCAAATAGTGGATCAGCTATTAGAGTTTCGTAAGCTTCCATAGCCCAAGCTACTTTAGCTTCACCTCTTTCATAAAATTCATCAGAGCAATCATATATCCCTATTTGATGTGTCTTCTTACATATAACTAAAAAAACTAAGTCATAACCAAATATTTCTTTATAAAGATATGCTTGACTGTCATAATTATATATATTTGCACTCTTTTTGAATTTGTTAATATCGCCAGTTGTTTTAATATCTACGATCAAACCTTGATCTTTATTAATACAATCAGCTTTACCCTTCCACCAAGTACCTTTAATTTCTTTAATACCTGGCTCTTCATTAATTGTGTCACCTTTTAAAAGCGAAGTACAAACATCATTGTTTAAGATTTTAGATATCATCTCTTCACATTTGTCAACTTCTTTTTTAAGTAATAACATTTTTTTACCTGATTTAGCAAGAGCATCCTTATAGATCTTTGTTGTTCTTGTAGTTGCGTCTACATAAGGATAATTATCTTTTAGCTTTTCAGGTTCGAGTATTGCTGTGTGAAGATACCCACCAATAAGAAAATTAATATTCGTGCTGGTCGGTTTTCCAAATTGCTCAGGATCATTTAGTAATTTATATATATCACTATTAGATCTATATTGTCTTCCCACTCCATCGTAATACTCTTCATCATTTCGTAGTAATTCTACTACTTTTTTTTGTTCTGCTTTAGTCATTAAAGTGTTTCAGTTTTTACTGGCTTTGCTGCTTCTAAGGCTTTCTTAATTGCAGCTGTCATATCATACTTACCAGATATTGCACTTACATCGCCTCCTGCTTCTACGAATTTCAATGCCTTCTTATATAAAGCTGAGGTCTTACTTGTTATCTGTTCTTTTGCTTTTTTGCCAGAGTGATCGTTAGAAGCATCCGCATCTGCAGTGTCATCGATTAGAAATAAATTACCTAAAGCGTATTTCTTTGCATAACTGGAGGCTGCTCCATATTTTTGGGGCATACTCATACCTTTACTTAATAGGTCAACACCAACGATCGCTACAGCTTGTATAGCATTGTCACTTTCTCCGTCAATAATTTTTGCAATTGATTGCATGACCGGAGGATCAATACTAACCATTTCTTCAGATACGGTTACCGTTACATTATGTTTAATGCAAAACGGTTTCACAGCTTCCAGTATATCTTCAGCGGCTCGGTAATAGTATTTACCAAAGCCATTGTATCTGGATTTTTTAGCTTTCATTTCTGACTGAATTGTTGCTAATTTAGTTGTTAAATTTGATTTCATTTATATAAGGTTTTTATTTGCGAACTTTCTATATATATATAATTACACGTTTTTAAAGAAAGCTACAGGTTATTTTTAATTATAACTTACAGTAAATCAGGTAGTTGTAAGTCGTTTGTTTTTTCTACTAATTTTCTTAAAGCTTCTCGTTTAATTTCAGAGATTCTAGCGCCCTTCATTTTATAAGAACCCTCTATCCCAAATATCTTACAAATTTCTACTGCATTGTGTTTGTCACAGTCAAGCCCAAAAGATAATCTTATAACATCACTTTCACGTTCCGTTAAATGCTTTTTTAATAAAGCTAAAAGATAATTATTAATAAGATCTAAATTATAATGCTGTGAGGTATCTGATATTTCTATCTGTGTATCTTCACCCTCATTATTAGATATTTTAAAATCTCCCATATACATAGACTTAGATTTATTTAGCAAAGTGTTAACTATAGGATCACTAGATTTACTTCTTATTTCATTTATTTTCCACTCTGGTATTTTAATGTCTCCCATATTTGCATTAATATATCTACGTATAGTTCCTTTTATTCTTTTAGATAAAAATGATTTTAAAGTTTGTTCAATATTAGCAGAGTCATTTAGTATTCCCCAGTCTATTTTATCTATAGCCATTATTAAACCAACATTACCCGCTTGTATTAAATCATTTATACTAAGTATACCTATAGCTTGATGAGATGTTGCGAACTTACGAGCTAAATTTTCTACGAGTGGCATAAACTTTATGATCAATTCGTCTCTACTATACTCGTCCCAAAATAAACCTTCAGGCATTGATAATTTTAAATCTTCTTTATACCTAATGTAATTTTGTACATTATATTTTTTCATTTATTGTATTATTATGGACAGTAATACCATCCCAGTTAGTGTAAATAACATGATCCATTGCCATATAATTACATGGCGAACTTCTGGCGGTTTATTGTTCCACCATTTTTTTATTTTTGTTTTCATGTTCTATTTCGGTTAAACGTTAAAGTTTTTATATATTTTATTAATATTTGTAGTTTTGCCAAAAAAATACGTGATTATATATATAAATATAAATTTTTTAATTTCTGTTTAATTTATTTTTTATCAAAAAATATTTATTCCAGTTATAAATTAATATATTTAAGTAAATAATTTAGGGTATCCCTATTCCGCATCTCTCATAGCTTTTCTTAAAGTTGTTAATTGTGTAAAAGCCGAAGCTGCTTTTATATAATCTTCATTAGCTTCATAATACTTTATTAAAAGTTCTAACTCTTTTATTTGTTGTTCATCAGTAACTAAAATATCTATCCAGTCTTCCGGAGATCCTTGCATAACTCTAGCATCATCTTCTAACTTTTCAAATATTCTTTTTACTATTTCAGTCGATAGTTCTTCAATTTGTTTTTTAGTCATTTCTATTTTTATTTAGTGTTATTTTAACATTATTCCACTTGCCTAAGACAATATGATTGCCAACTAAAAAGTCTATTTTTTTAGTAAATCTTTTATTCATTCTATCTTCCACAATCCATATACCGTTCATATTACCGGCGTTTTCAACACACACCTCAGCACCAAATATAAAGCCATAAGCTTCAAGATCACGAGATACAGCCAGCCACCGGTGTTTACCTGGGTTATCCGCATCGATCTTTTTATTTGACGCTGTAATTAGTGGCGTTGAATCTGTTTGGCTAGGTACTGCATTATAAACAGTTGCAGTAACTAGTGTGTATAGCAACAGCGTTTTCATTGTTCTAGTTGGTATATTATATTATTAATTGTTGGTCTAGGAACCCAGCCAGCAACAGTATCTTCTCCACAGTCAATAAATTTGTCAGTAACAAATTCACCTAATGTATTTAATATAGCTACTTCAAAATGGCTATAGCTTTCAGGCTCTAATCCATCTTCACGAGGCGTAGAGTATATACCTTTACCCGCTTGAATACTTATAGTTAGTCTAGCTTTAGTATTAAGCTTAGCCCCAATACCTCCATGTGATTGTGGCATAAATTTTAAATCTTTTACAGTTATCATTAGTTAAATATTTTATATTATTATATATAGTTAGTCGTTTTTAATAATCGTCTTTAACAAGCCAGAATGCAATCATAATACATATAACGCAAAACCAGAATGCTTTAAATTCAAATATTTCCATTAGTCTAATAACACCATATAGGCGCTAGCATTTTCTTTGCGAAACCAGTTAAGAGCTTTTCTAAGATTGGTAGCAACAGTTTTATTAGTAGATGCAACATACTCAGCACCTTTGATATAGTCGTACATAGATAATTCTACGTTAGTTAGTTCAGTTGATTCATCAGTAAAAGGATTTTTTACAGTGCAGCCTTTTTTATAACAAACACCGCCTCCTTTAGTAAACCATTTAGGTAATTCTTGATCTTTCATATTATAGTTTTCTAAATTTAAAATTATGTTTTTTAAGTATTTGATTAATAAATGTACCAGCTGATGGTGATGCACGTAAGCCTTCCCAAACGTATCTGGGTACATCTAAATAGTCATAAGCATGACCATTAGTAAACAATACAAATAATGTATCGGTTAAAGGGTAATAGACTGCGTATTGGATCGCGCTGGATTCGACAATAATTTCTTCTTTTAGTATTTTACTCATAGGTTATTCGAATTGCGAAGTACAGGTGTATAGCACTTCTTTGTTAGTATTAGCACAGTGTGCTTTCTCATTAATGTAATAGTTACGGTATGCAGCAACAGAATCATTTTCAACTTTGTATTCATCAGGCATACATTGTGGCATATCAGTTAAACCGATATTGAATATAGGACCTGGTGTTTGTGACAATACGTCGCGACATTTGGTTATAGTTAGATGTTCTTTACCATAACGTTTTTTATATTCTTTACCAAGAGCCATCATGTGAAAGTACAACCAAGCATAGTTTGATCGTGAAGCTCGTGTCCATACAGCTGAGGGATGGTTTTTGTGTGTTAACTTGTAAGGTACATCAATTTCACTGTCAAGCATTATATGTGCAGAACAGAGTAGTTGAGCGGACTCAAGGATCATTTTAACAACGTGCTTGTTATACTGTAATTGTGCAGCACGTTCAGGGTCGGAGTTTAAATAAAATATATTCATACAATTATTATATGTTAGTTGTCGTTTTTATTATTTAATTGATCTAGAGCCACATCTATTCGCTTTAGTGTTTCAGGGTTTTTAATTACTGTATCAGCAGTAAGTATGTCTCTAACTTCTTTGAGTAGTTGCGGAATTTTAGATGGCCATACATAACCTTTATCAAAAAATTCATTTACAACATCAGCGCGTACATCGTCTAAGAATGTATCGATCATATCCTCGCAGACTTGTTCAATAAATCCTTCATCATCACAGTATACAGATTGACCGTGACGTATAGCATCTTGAAATTCTCTCATTACTTCAGTACTTTGTTCGTATTGGTAAACATCTTCGCTAATGCAAATACTGTTAGGATTATTTGTACATATATATGCAGAGTAACCGTCAGCAGTAGATTCTTCGTATATATATAGATCTTGTTCTTCCCAACGATCAGAGATACGACAGTCGTAATGTTCCATAATTTTGTCAGATACTTGAGCATCATCTTTTACAAGTTGCTCTTCAGTCAGACCTAATTCTTTAAGTGCATCTTGCACCATTTCTTCAGTTAATAGTTTCATATTTATTATATTTAAGGGTTTATTATATTATATTTAGTCAGTCGTTTTTGTTATCAAGTGCATTAAGTATATATTCGTAAATTTGTTTTTCACGTTTTTCACTATCAAGCACCATTTCCATTTCTTCTTTAGTTACACCGCCATAGATACCAGTTCTTAACTGTTTTTTAGTATCTTCGATAGCAAACATAAGGTTTACCAGTTTGGATTGGATCTTGTCTGTGGCAAAAGTATGTATACCAGGTTCATAATTATTTTCATTCATAAGTTAGTTTAAGTTAGTTAATTTATATTCGCCAGATTTGATCTTAGCACGTGTTTCATTGATACCTTCGCCATTTAAAAATGATCGTCTGTATTTACTTGTTGTGTTAGAATAGTCCCATGTATCCTCATCTAATTGAATTTTACCGTGATATGGTTTGAATGCAATCATACTTTGGTAACTTTGAAAGTATCTACCTTCAGGTGTTGTAATTACAAATTGGTTAGGCACATCATTGCCTGCATTACTTGTCATGTTTCTTACTTTGATTTTCATATTATATAGTTTAAAATTAGTGGATAGTGGGGGAATCGAACCCCCATACAATTGTAGTCTAGGCTAATGCATCCATACCTATCCGATCGCAGTCATTTTCCGTTGTTATTTATTCGCTACGATAATGTGTGGCTGGTTACCTCCCAAGGTCATTTAACTTCACTCCGTCCCAGTGAACACCACTTAATATTTTATGTACTACACGGCAATGTACATTGATCACATTTTCGCCGAACCGCAAAGGGCTGTGAACTAACTAATAAATAATAAACTACAGGGTTATTTGCGTATAGCATACGCTGCCGCCCGGGCACAATCAGTTAATAATTTTAGAAATTTAGTTTTCATTGTTTTCGATTTTAGTTATTAATTCGGTTACTCGGTCCATGCGTTGATTTAGGTATTTTAAATCAAGGCGATCCAGGTTGTTATACTTTAGAACATCTTTGTTAATGTAATTGATTAGGTGACTAGTCGCATACATCATAGATAGTAGGTTAGTGTATTCTTGTGTTTTAAGTTTTATCATAGTATTAAATTTTATTTGTTACACATATATTATATATAGGTAGTCGTTTTTGTTATAAATCTTTCTTGCGAATCCAGGTTAAACCTTTGTAGTTAAACCATCTAATTACACCGTCACGATCTTCAGCGTCGTCGTGTATATAAGCAAACTTATTTGGTAAGTTAGCTAGATCGAAGCCAACGTGAATATCACCGTTTAATTTTAGTTCTTTTTTAGTTCTTGAGAATTTTATAGTATTTTCCATAGTTTATTTTATTTCGTCGTTAAGAATGTCTTTGAATGATGTAGCTACTCTGCCTTCAACTAATTGTTCAGCTTCGGTACATACATCTTTAATTAGTGTATTAAGTTGCTCTTTACCATATAGTTTAACATATAGCTCACGAAATCCATCGGGTTTAACACGTTTAGCGTTTAGATACCAGGTGATTTCAGTATCCATAGTATCGAGTTTGAATCCGGTTTTTTGATCACCGTATACGTATGTATATACTAATACTTCGGCACGGATCATGGGATCGACGTGTATAGCAACATTGGTGTTCATGTTAAAAGAAATTTGGTCGGTTAAGTGTACTGCTCTCATAGTTTATTTATTTAAAGTGTTAATTATATTTTTAATAGTTAATTCGGTTATAGTTTCTAGCATGTTATAGTATTCATCGCCGTCAAGATCGATGTTTGCATACTCTAGTTGATGTTCTATAGTGTCATACATTTGTTGTATGGTTACTTCAGCGATCTGTTCAGCGAGGTGTTCAGTGTTAGTTAAATTCATAGTTTATAATTTAGAGTTAAACATAGTCATTGTAGGTCTTATTTCATTTAGTATGGTACTACATGGGTCAGGTAATATTTCATAACATTCATTAAATCTAGCGTTTAAGTATTTAACTTGATCATCGCTAAAAGGAGGGTTGATTTTAGTTAAATCATCTTCAGGGTGAACAAAGGGAAATAGTTGTTGCATAGTAGTTAAAAACTGAATAGCTTGGTTTTTTGTAGTAATCATAGTTTATAGTATTTATTATTATTAATTATTTGAATATATTATATATAGTTAGTCGTTTTTAATATTTTGCTCTAATTTGGTCAGCGGAAACGTAGGTCCACATTACTTTATTTATAAAGGTAATAGTGTCGACAGAGTTTTTCTCGATCGGAAAGGTGTATAGCATTTCGGTGTAAAATTCCATTAGTCCAGGGTCATTCACTACCCAATTTACTTTGAATTCTTCGTATTCATCACCTTGCATGAAATTCATACCACATATTTTATTTTGCTCGTTATACTCTAGGTATATCCACCGATCATTCTCGTCACACCAAATGTGTTCTACTTTAATTACTTTATTATTCTTCATTTTGTTCGCTAATTTTAATTAATACTTCTCTTACGTCTTCTCTGTGGTCATACTGATCTAAATAGTCATATAATACTTCTTTGACTATGTTCCATTGCCATTTCTCTATATTCATAGTTTAGTTATTTTGTATTTTAGTTCTTGCGGTACTCACCGCTTCCATTCTTAAATTGTAAGTGTCTTCGGTTATAACACCGTCTTGTTCAATTGCTTCAAGGTGTTCTTCCATGTGATCTAGAGCCACTAATAATACGTTCTTTTCGTAGTTGTTTAATTCCATAGTTTATTTATTTTGACAGTTTTTAAGGTCGAAAGCGTATAACATACGTAGTCTATCGAGTTCATTCGGTACTAATACTCTAATATATCGGTAATCATTACCTTTAGTTAGTTTTACTTTAGTATTTATTTGGTAGAGTTTTACACCACGTCTTCTGAAGTGCGGTTGGTCTTTACAACTCACTCTAACATAACCGGACTTGTAGGTGTAACCTAATCTTCCATCACTCATTTCACATTTAATTGTACCGCTTTTACTGATGTTTAATACTTTCATAGTTTATTTAGTTTTAATTATTATTATTTACTTTATTATATATTAATAGTCGTTTTTATTATATTATATTTAACTCTAACAATATAGATTCCACTATATCTTCTTCTAAAAACATGTCACTATCATAATCTAGTTTCATAGTTTCTATTAATTCTTCGATCTCCCGTAATCTACCGGGATATTGTAGTTCGATTTGACTTTGTATTCTATTCATAGTTATTATATTTATAGTTATTATTTATTTAATTTTATTATATATTAATAGTCGTTTTTGTTATTTTACTTTGTGACAACGTGTTTGTAGTCACTTGTAAACACTTAAATTCTCTTATTACCTAAAATAAACTCTGATATTCAGTAGTTTTCACCAAAAACGTGTAATTATAATAGTATTTATAAAAAACTCTTCTTTTAGTGTAATTTAGTTATATAGAGTTAACTTACTCACTGGTCTTATAGTGAGTCTCTGACTCTACTCTATTAGTTTTACTTAACTAAATAGTGTAATTATACTATAAATACCCTAGTGAGATCCGTTTTTACTACATCGACTTGAATTCTTTATTGAAAAACTCTATTAATTCGGTTGTAGTGAACTTCTTTCTCCACTGAGTTGTCTGTTCGATCCAGTGATAGTCACCACATTTCTCCACATTTCCGTCATTCATCCATTCTAACATTTCTCTAGTTACTTCATACATAGTTATATTATTTAATTATTAGTATTTATTTTAACTTCATATATATTATATTAAACTAGTCGTTTTTGCTATACACACACTCTGTTTTGTGGTGAAATTTCGATCTTTTTAGCTAAAATACGGTGATTTTGGCTAAAGAACATAGGTATGCTATACACACAGTGTAGATTACTGTATGTTTTTAGTAAAGGCCAAAGCCTAAAGCCTACTTTTTAGTAGACTTTGTAGCTTCAGTGATAGTTGCCAGATGTCTGACAGTGCTTGGTAGGTTAGTACTTTGTGACCAGTACTTTCTTTTGATCCAACAAGCTTGTAGTTGTAGCTTAGGTAACATTGCATTGAGTATTGTATCATGACAGTATGTTACAGTTTGCTTTTTGTTGTTAACAAAGGTGATCTGTTGGTTGCGACCGAGCCAAGACTCTCTGACTACAAAGTTCTTTCTGATGATCGGAGGCCAGATAGCTGCTTTATCTTCGTTTGACATTGTTTTTAGTGCTTTTTGCATAATTTCATTTGTGTTCATAATTTTTAATTTTAAGTTTATATTTATTATTTTTATTATTTGATTATATTATATTAATATAGTCGTTTTAGTTATTTTAATTAAATTTAATATTTATTTTTATATTTATTTTAATTATTATTATTATTAACTACATTTATATTATATATAAAGGATCGTTTTTGCTATACACAATGCTATACGCATTTGCCTGCAAAAATGCTATACACAGCCGCCAGGCTGGTTACCTCCTAGGTCAATTAGCAGGGATACTCCCATCCCTCACCTGGCTTCGTGTATTCTAGACTGACGCCCAGAACAGATCTTGCTGCTCTGGAGTTAGTCCTCTTAGGTTATCCTGCCCGAACAGGTCCTGACAGATTAAGGTTCTTCGTTCAGACTCGGCTATGTTTCTCATAACCTCATCCCATGCTTGTGAATTTGTTTGATACATATTAATTGTTATTAGTTAGTGAGTTAAGATATTCTACTGCGAGCGCTAGCTCATAGTCATAGTTCAGTGCTTGTGTGTACAGGTACTCTTCATTGTAATTTTTCATATTAGTTTCGTATTGCGGCAGCTGCTGCAGCTCCCAGGTTAGACATTACTTCATTCATTTTAATTAAGATTGCTTTCATATTATAGTTTTTATTAGTTACATTATTATTATATTTATATAGTCGTTTTAGTTATTTAATTATTTTATATTTTAAATAATTATTATTAAATATTTTATTAACTTCTTCTAGATCTTTTTTGTTAATTATAATTAATTTATTATTTATTTGAATTGGATGTTGTAATATATTTTTATTTATTATAATATTTAAAATGTTTTTTGGTTGAGAAGTTTTTAATTTTAAAAGTTGCATAAGAATTTAATTTAAAGTTTATATTTATTTTTATATTTTATTAACTACATATTTATTATATATAAGTAGTCGTATTTGCTATACACGTTCGCGATGCTCACGCTGTAATAGCTCCCGCCGAAAGCTCTAAGTAAAATGCTGAATGCTTTCTACAAAACTCAAAGCAAAAGCCAAAAGTTATTTGCCTAAACTCAGAATCAAAGGGGGACTGGGTGAAATGAATTGCGTTTCCCGTAGGAAAAAGTTTTTATAAATAAGCATGTAGCCCTATACCTCTTATTATGCAATAACTATTTTTACCTGTAGCTTTTGCAAAAAACGTGTAATTATATATAACCATATAATAGAATGTAAAGATGGCCCCAAAACAAAAATTATCTGCTAAAGCGAGGAAGGCGAAGGCGGACAGAGATTTGGCCTGTGCTAAGACTAAGGATAGGAAAGATAAAAAAGCCCATGCCCAGAGAGAAAAACGTAAAGCTAAGAAGCGAGGCAGAGATATGACTGGTTGGGATTGGGACCACAAGGATGGAAGATGGGAAAGACCATCTCGCAATAGGGCTAATGATGGCAAAGGAACAAAAAGAGAAGGTAAAAAGAAATATAAGGTACCGAAGCGCAAGCGTAGGGTTAAAACTAAAAAGAAAAAGAAATGAGTATAATAACTACATACCCACTTATTGACGAGGTAGCTGCAGAAGATTTATTGATCATTGCGGATATGAGTATCTTGGGTACTCCTACTAGAACGGTAAATGTACAAAAACTATTAGAGGGAGTTACTGGCGGAGTGACTCAAATAGTAGCGGGACAAAATGTAACCATATCCCCATCCGGTGGTACGGGTGTTGTAACTATTAATGCTAGTGGAGGTGGTGGTTCCGGATCTGTAACTAGTGTTTCGGCTAGTACTGCAGGAGATGCTTTAGATGTAGCGGTAACCAATGCTACAACAACCCCAGATTTAGCTTTTACATGGGCAGGAACTAATAATCAGTATATAAACGGAGCGGGTGACTTAGCAACCTTACCAGCTACTGCTACAACCTATAATTTAGATGCTGATCAGGACGGGCTGAATGTAGATCTTAGGTTAACGCCTTCTACAGGATCTGCTGATATTGTTCAATTTACAGCAGGCTCTGGTATAACTTTAACTGAGACTGGTAATAATAATATTACAATTGCGGTTAGTGGTAGTGGAGGTTTAACTTCTGTAGGTGCAAGTAGTAATTATTTAACTATAGCTAATTCTCCGCTTACAAGCAACGGTGTTATTCAAGTGAATATGCCTGCTAATGGAGTTCCTGTAGGAACTTATACCAATGCTACTGTTACGGTAGATCAGTATGGGTTTGTTACTAATGCTTCTAGTGGAACGGGGGGTGGTACAACTTATGATTTAGCATCGGCTCAAGATGGTGCTAATGTTGATATTACCCTAACACCAACTACAGGTACTGTAGACACAGTGCAATTAACAGCTGGTTCAGGCATAACCCTAACTGATAACGGCAGTAACAACATTACAATAGATGCAGCTGCTGGTGGTAGTGGTTTATGGACTGCTACTGGAAATGACATTTATAATAACAACTCGAATGCAGTAGTAATAGGTAAAACTACCGCAGCAACAGATACGACAGCAGCCCTAGAAGTAAGTGGTAGAGTATCTCAGGTAGGCTTAGCAACAAATAGCACATTTTTTGGACTTGAAGCAGGAGTTAATGTAACAGGAACTAGCAATGTAGCTTTTGGAAAAGGTTGTTTAAGCTCTGCCGGTGTCTCAGGATTGTCGAATACTGCAGTTGGGACTGTGGCTTTAGAAACTCTCACTACAGGATATCAAAATACTGCGGTTGGGGCTCTGGCTTTAAGAGATTGTACTACAGGACATTCAAATACTGCGGTAGGCCAAGGTACTCTTGACTCCCTTATTTCTGGTACCTATAACACTGCAGTGGGTATAACCGCTATGGGGTCAGCTGATGCAGGGGACTTTAATACAGCAATAGGATATAGTACTCTTATAACAAATACCACGGGAGATAGTAATGTAGCAGTGGGAATTTCATCGCTGTCGGGTAATAAAGCGGGAAATGAAAACATAGGTATAGGAAAATCGGCGTTATTTTATAATCAAAATGGAAGTAACAACATAGCTATAGGGGAACATGCAGGATCTTTTTTAATTGCTAGCCCTCCTCCGTCCAACGAAAATCCTACTAATTCGATGTATATAGGAAACCAGACAAAAGCTTACGCTGCAAATCCAACAAATGAAATAGTTATAGGGCACGAAGCATTGGGTTATGGCAGTAATACTACATCTATAGGGAAATACGGCACTACCACCGACACTTACTTAGCAGGGGATTTACATACTTATGGTTATCTTCATTTAACAGGATCACTTAGTATTGCAGGTTTAGCTGGCGCTATTCCTAGCCCTGTTGCCGGGATGAGAACTTGGGTTATAAACGCTCCCAGTAATGCTGCCTATAGAGACGTAGTATCAAGCGGTTCAACTGGAAGTGAAAAACTGCCGGTGTTTTACAACGGTACCAACTGGATTTATGCATAATATAAAAACAAACTAATGAGTATAATAACTACATATCCTGGAATTGTAAGTGTATCTGGCGATGACCTATTGGTAATTGCTGATATGAGTGTTTTAGGTACACCTACAAGAACGGTAAGAGTTGATCAATTGATTGGAACCGGTGGCGGAGGTGGTACAGTATTAAGTGTAGATGGTGGCAATAGCAGTTTTATTAATATAGCAGGAGGACCTATTACAGTATCAGGTACTCTTACTGCATCTTTAAGTGCTACTGGGACACCAAGCTCATCAACATACTTAAGAGGAGATAATACCTGGGCAACTATACCTGGAGGTAACGTAGGAACGGTAACAAGTGTATCTTACTCAACTAATATAGCCGCATTTACTGCAGCGGTAACAAATGCAACGAGCACCCCCTCTTTAACATTAAATCTAAATGGGGGAAGTACCGGTCAATTCTTGAGACAAGACGGAACCTGGGCTACAATACCAGGTGGTAATCCAGGTACGGTTACAGAAGTTGGAGTATCTAGTAATTATTTAACAATAGGCAACACACCTATTACATCGAATGGCACTATATCCGTAAATGTACCCGCAAGTGGGGTAACCGCCGGAGCTTACACTAACGCTAATATTACCGTAGATCAATACGGATTTGTTACGGCTGCTGCAAATGGCAGTGGGGGTGGTAGTGGAACAGTAACGTCTGTTACAGGACAAGATGGTATAGTTATGACTGGATCGGCTACAGACCCTGTAGTAAATGTAGATTATTTAGGAACTGATAATTATATACTTACAGCAGCTGCCCCAGACGCGTCAGTACCTGCGTCTAGAGATGCAAGCATGAATTTCAGCACGGAGCGTACTTCAAAGCAGGTCTATCATACTACGCTTGCAGACATAGTGGACACAGGCAATGGTTATAAAATGACAGCATTTAGACTAGATGTAGCTTCTGGGGGAGCAACACCTACAATAACAATGATAAGTAATCACATATTAGGAACTTGGTCAATTACCAGGATAGGAGTTGGGGAATATAATATTACTAATTCTAATGGTAGTATTTTTACAGATAAAACAATTTGTTATATAAATAATCCAAACGTAGCGGGAACAGCAGGGGCAACTACTAATGTATTCCCCCAAGCTACTAACATAAGGCGTAAGGCAGCTACTCTAATATCTGTTGAATGTTTTGAAGTAGGAACTACTACAGGCAACAGGGGAGACTCTGCTGATTTTGGAACAGCGAATCCTATATATGTAGAAATAAAAATTTACGATTAAAAAAAATTAAATGGCTAGAATTAGTACATATACTATAGATAACGAAATTTCAGGAGATGATTTACTAGTAGGTACTAATGTAACCTCTGGAATAGCTGGTGCTACCGTAAATTATTCAGTAGCCGCTTTAAGCGATTATATTTCGGTTGCTGAGCAAATGAAGTTTCGTTATGTTCAACAACCACTATCCGGAACAGGTACCTTCTCGCCTACGGCGGGGGGAACGGACAATAAGCCTTTTAGTACAATAACAAATTTGGTTGTTGCTATAGAAGACAGGTCGCCCCAAAACGTAGTTGCTTTTTTAACTTATTTAGTAGGATCAGATATACTTATAGTAAAGCAAGATGATGTATCAAAATTTGGGCATTATAAAATAGATAGCTATGCAGCTAACGCAACGGATGCGGCTTACTATGATTTGGTATTAACTTATATAGGAGGTAGTGGATCATTAAAACTAGACAAACTTTATAATATAGTAAACTTTGTTAAAGCTGACGATGTTGGAGATAAGAGCTTTACATTTACACAAATAACTCCTGCGGCTACATGGAATATTACTCATAACTTAGGTAAGTTTCCATCTGTATCTGTAGTAGACACAGCGAACACTCAAGTATTTACAGATGTTCAATATATAGATAATAATAATTTAACCTTAACGTTTTCCGCGGCATTTGCGGGTAAAGCGTACTTAAACTAATAAACGATGCCAGTATTTTATGATGCTATTAATTTAGCTACAAACCAATTAGAACAAGCCCGAATAGAAAACTTGGGTTCAGATCCAGGAAGTGGAGTTGAGGGGCAAATATACTTTAACACTACATCGGATAAACTTAGAATTTACGCAAATGGTGCTTGGACAGACGTAGGGGCTGCTTCAGGTGTAACATCTTTTACTAATGCTAATGGAACTTTTGTTTCTGCAACAACTGCAAATACAACAGCTACCGGGGCAGTTACTATGGGTACTATAGATTTATCTGCCACAGGAACTCCCAGCAATACTAAATTCCTTAGAGGAGATAATGTTTGGGCAACACCTGCAGGTTCATATACTTCTTGGAGCTTAGAGGCTGACAGCGGTAGCGCAGTAGATATAACTGACGGCCTTAGAGTAGATTTTACTGGAGGCACAGGAATAAATACTACAGTAGCAGCGGCTACACCAAATACATTAACAGTAGCTCTTGCTAATACTGCAGTTACTGCGGGGTCATATACTTACGCAAGTATAACGGTTGATGCTCAAGGTAGACTTACTGCGGCATCAAACGGCGCGGCTCCTGGCACAATGTCTAGTTTTACTTTAACAGGTGATTCCGGAACTAATCAAACAATTGCAGACGGCAATACTTTAGATATAGCAGGTGGAACAAACATATCTACAGTAGTCGGGGCAACTGATACTGTAACAGTAAACTTAAACCCTAGTGTTACATTAGCCGGTACATTAACGGTAAGTGGCACAGGCCAATCGTCTTTTGCTGGTCAAGTGACTGTTCCAACAACACCTAGTGCAGGTACTGATGCAGCATCTAAAAACTATGTAGATACTTCTGTAGCAGGTTCTGGAGCCTTAATATATCAAGGTGGTTATAATGCGGCAACTAATACTCCTGATTTAGATTCTAGTCCAAGTGCTAGTATTAAAAAAGGTTGGACATATACTGTTACTGCTGATGGTACATTCTTCACAGAACAAGTTCGTGTTGGCGATTTACTTATTGCAGAATCAGATTCTCCAACGGCACTTGCTGATTGGACAACTGTACAAAATAATGTTGATTTAGCTGATTTAACCACAGTAGGTATAGGTAATGTAAATGCTGCCACAAGTGCAGCGCGGGACGGGTTAGCGGTGTCTTATTCTGCAGGTACAGCTACTGTAGGGCTAGACATTACTAGTTTAGCAGATTTATCAGCAACACCCGCATCAGGGGATTCTTTAATAATTTATGACACTAGCGCTTCTACTAATAAAGAAATAACAGTTGCTAATTTATTATCAGGATCTAATGGAGATAATACTTTTGCAACTACTATATCAGCAACAGGCGCAGTAACACACAGTTTAGGAACTAAAGATGTAATCGTACAACTATACGATACAGTAACAGACTTAACTGTTTATGCTAGAGTAGATAGAAACTCAACATCACAAGTTACTATAACATTTGGAACAACCCCCGCTAATGATGTAAGAGTGCTGGTACAAAAAATAGGATAATATAAAATATAATTAAATGGCAATAGAATATTATGATAGTCTAAATGTTGCAAGCACCGCTGCCTCAACTTTTGCAGGAGATGTTTTAATAGAAGATAATTTATATTTAACAGATGCAGGAACAACTAGAGCTAAGATACAGTTAAATTCAAGCGACAGAGATGACTTAGATATTAATGCGGTATCGCTTGGCAGTAATGTGAAATTTTTTACTGTTAACACTGAACGAATGCGTATAGACGCTAATGGGAACATAGGTATAGGGACTTCTAGTCCAGGCTATAAGCTACATAATACAGGTACTTCTAGATTAGAGGGTAGGGTTACATTAGGCGGAAACGTAAACAACTTTATAGAAGGTTTAGCAGGTTCTATTGACTTTAAAAGTGCTGGAAACTTCAATTTTATAAAAGGGGCTAATACACTTTTAACAATTTTAGAAACTGGTAACGTAGGGATAGGAACTACAAGTCCTAGCGCACCTTTAGATGTACGTAGGTCAGATGCTAGTGGTGTGGTTGCAGAGTTTAATAATAATGTTGGATTCGGTATTAATATTAACGTAGAAAGTGATGGTGGTGTTAATACTATTGCTTCAGGAAGTAATCAATCATTAGCCTTTGTGACAAATGGAGGTACAAATGAAAGAATGCGTATAGGCACTACAGGTAATGTCGGTATAGGAACTGATGCTCCTGCTCATACTTTAGATGTAAAAGGAGTAGACACAGATGATGCAACACTAGCAAGGTTTTACTCTAACACAGGAACTAGAGGTTCTTTTGTAATAAAAAATGGTACTGCAACAACTCCAACTACTTTCATAGGTACAGCAGGTGGAGGAGAACAATTATCTATTGGAACTAACAGTACTGAATCAATAAGGATAGGTGGCTCAGGTAATGTAGGTATTGGAACTAATGCTCCTGGTGAGAAGTTAGAAGTTGCTGGAAATATTAAGTTAGGAGATAACAATAAGTTATTATTTGGTGCAGGCAATGATTTAGAAATATTTCACGATGGAAGTAATTCTCTTATAAAAGATGTTGGAACAGGGTTTTTAATAATAGAATCAGATGCAGCTTTAGTTTTACAAAATGGAGCAGGAGAAGCATATTTACAAGCTATTTCAAATGGACAAGTAAATTTATATTATAACGGAAATAAAAAGTTTGAAACTACAACATCTGGTGTTACTGTAACTGGAACCGTAGACCTAACAAACCTCACCGTAAGTAGTGTTCAGGGAACAGACGGACAAGTTCTAACCTCAACAGGTTCTGGGGTTGCGTGGGAAGATGTAAGTGGAGGAAGTAGCCCTTGGACTACTGACACTAACGGTATAACATATACTGCAGGTAATGTCGGAATTGGAGCTGCTTCTCAAGCAAGTACTGATTTACGTGTAGGAGGATTTGCAAGATTTAACGGAGATGTTAGATTTGATGGAGATGTTCAATGTGCTGGTGGCGACTTAATAGTAAATAATTCACTTAAAGATGTAAACTCCGCAACAGGAACATCAGGTCAAATTCTTTCTTCTGAAGGAGCAGGAGGGGGAGTTGAATGGATAGATGCTGGAGTAAAGTCATCTACATCAGGTGAACCAAGTGGTTCTGATTCAGTTATAAATATAGTTAGTTTAACACAAGCGGAGTATGATGCTGGAACGCCAGTAGCAACCACTTTATATATAATAACTTAACATGGCTATTTCATTAGGAAGCGGAAGTATAAGTACTTTAAAGCTGGGTTCAACTGCAGTAACCAAAGCATACTTAGGAAGTACTCAAGTTTTTCCTGTAGCTTCAGGAGTTGCATCAGGAAGCATAACGGCAGGGCAAGTTCGTACAAGTGACGGAACATTTGCCTGTACTCAATTTTCAACATCAGGAGGCGGAACAGGTGCAACTTTTAATATAACATTTGTTAACAAAACACCAACTGCTATTTCATCAATTACTAATGGAGGAAGTGGTTATGCAGTTAATGACACAATAGATTTACAAGTTGGCTCATTACCTGCTTCGTTTCAAAACCCAAGAGTTCAAATAACAGTAGCAAGCTTAGGATAAATAAAATTGTAGTTTTTTTAAATTACGTGTGATTATATAATAAAATCTAATTAAATGAATCAAATAGTAAAACAATTTAGCTTTGGCGACAAAGGTAGAGAAAAAGTGTTTAAAGGTATCGAAACACTTACTGAAGCCGTAGCCTCAACATTAGGGGGCGGTGGTGAATGTGTAATTTTTGAGGATGCCCAGGGAGTACCTGTAATAACTAAAGATGGTGTAACGGTAGCAGAATTATCTGTATTATTAGATCCTGTAGAAAACATGGGTGCATCATTAGTTAAGCAAGCAGCTAGAAGAACAGTAGCAGAAGCGGGGGACGGAACAACTACATCTACAGTATTAGCTCATGCAATACTTAAAGAGTTTGCTAAGTCACCTATGAAGTTTACTAGTAGAGAAAAAAGAGATGCAATAACTAATATTGTAAATAAAACTTTAACTCACTTAGAAAAACAAGCTAAGCCGGTTAATGGTGATATGATCGATGAAGTGGCTACCATATCTACTAATAACGATGCTGAATTAGGTAAACTAATTGCCGATGCATACAGAGCTGTAGATTTAACCGGGGTTGTTATGATGGAAACATCACAAGATGGCAATACCAGTATAGAAGTAGTTGAAGGTGTGCAATATGAAAAAGGCTTTACTAATAATCATTTTGTGACTAATCACGCAAGTAATACTGCGGAATTGAATAACCCTAAAATATTGTTAGTTGATTCAGCGGTAGACACGATTAGACAAATACAAACTATATTAGAGCATGTTATAAAAAATAACTTAGCTTTACTTATAGTTGGGGATGTTGATCCTAAAGTTGCCGCAGCACTTGCAATGAACAAAAATAAAGGCTCTATAAAAATTAATATAGTTCCAGCACCTACACATGGTGTTAATAGAAAAGAAATATTTGATGATTTAGCTTTATTAACAGGGGCGACTGTAGTAAGCGAAAATCTAGGTGATGATTTAGATTTAATTGATTTAGATTGTTTAGGCGCTTGCATTAAAGCAGTATCAACATTTAAAGATACCGTTTTTCAGGTAGCAGAAGAACAATCGGAAGATATTAAACTAATTATTGAAAGTATAAAAGAACAATTGCTTATAGAAAGCAATCCTAACAAAATAGTTAAACTTGAAAAAAGATTAGCTATGCTAGCTGCAAAACTTGCAATAGTAAAAGTTGGAGGTAATTCTGAGGTTGAATTAAATGAAAAGAAAGATAGAGTTGAAGATGCAATATGCGCAACTAAAGCTGCTATAAAAGAAGGTGTGGTTGCCGGTGGCGGAGTTGCACTAATTAATGCAATCAGAAGTATAAAACCAAAGTCATCTAGTGAAGAGCTGGTTATTGAAGCTTTGTATTATCCTTGCAAAACGATTATGAAAAATGCAGGATTAGAATATGAGCATATAAATAAAAAAGATTTTGGTGTTAATGTTGAAACTGGAAGAACAGTAAATATGTTTAAAGCAGGTATTATAGATCCTGTGCTAGTTACCAAGTCGGCATTAAAAAATGCTGCCTCAGTTGCTTCGACTATATTGTCCACCAACTGTGTTATGTCTAACGTAAGAGGATAATATGAATGCAATAGGTAGAAACATAATAATAAAAAAATTAAAAGAAGGTGTTACTAAAACTAAAGGCGGATTGCTTTTAGCTGAAAACCACCGAGAAGATATAAGATATGTAGAAGCTACAGTAGTATCTACAGGATCTGAATGTGACGGAATAAATAAAGATGATGTAATATATTACGATCGTCATGCTGGTCACAAAATAGAACTTGATAAAGAAACATATCACGTTATTAAAGCTCAAGATGTAGTATTTGTTTTATGAGAGAGTTAACCGGCCAGAAGTTAAAAGAAATAGGTCTGTTAAAACACTATAGAGTAATACGAAGATGGGCTTGTAAAAAAACTGGACTAACCGATGCTGACTTAGAATTATTAATATACTTTGATTGTTTAGGTAATTTCACAAGAAAAGACTTTGAAGATGGCATTTTAATTTATTCTTGGGACAATAGAAGATGGAATAGATTATTAAAAGAGGGTTGGATAGTTAAGTGGAGAGGATATAACGGCGCAGATAAAAGCTATAGTATATATCAAGTTAGTTTACAAACAAAAAATATAATACAACAGATTTATAGAATAATGCTGGGAACAGAAGATATACCAACTTCTACAAGACGTAATCCAGCAATGAAACGGATTTCTTACAGTGACAAAACTTTAGCCACTGCTATAGGAAAAATTAATAAAGATAAAACAAGATAATTATGGCAGGAATAATGGCAGCAATGAAACCTTTTAGTAGTCTGGGAACTGCTTTTTCAAACAACCCGGCTCTTAAAGCTGTGCAACAAGCTCAACAAAGAGCACAAGCTCAGGCAGCAAGTCAACCAGCAGGAGTTGCAGGAGCAGCGTCCGTTTCAGCGGCACCCCCAGCGCCTTCAGCAACAGACACTAGCGGACTAGAAGCTAGGATAGCAGCTTTAGAGGCAGGTGGGTCTAATACAGAAGAGTCAATTGTTCAAGCCGCAACGCCGCCTCCTTCCACACCGTCATCTATGGCTCCAGGAGCTTTAGCTGTGGGGGAAGCAATGTTTGGAAATCAAGAGCAACGAGATATGGCTGTAGACCCTAATATTTTTAACAGAAGATTTAATTAATAAACGATATGGAATATAAAAAAAGAATGGTTGACAATCCAACAGGAAAAGCAACTAACGCAAAAGAAATAGGAGAAAGTGCTTTATGGGATGGTCCCTTAAGTCAAGAAGGCAGACCTCATGCAAAGGGTAATTCTTCTGGAATAAACCCAATACAAGTTTTAAAATACCCTTGCAGGTATGAGTCAAAACCAATAACGGAATGTGCCAAGAAAGGACGGTACAATGAAGCTTACTAAAAATTTTAATAAGTCTGAATTTGAATGTAAGTGTGGTTGCGAAATGCCAGAAGATGTTTTGTTTGAAATACAAAAACTAGCAGCTCAGTTACAAACAATAAGAGATTTTATAAAAAAACCTGTAAAGCTTACAAATGCGTATAGGTGTCCTAAGCATAATAAAGCGGTTGGAGGGGTTTCAAACTCACAGCATATATTAGGTAAAGCTGCTGATATTCAAATAAATAATTTAGACCCAGCAGAAGTTTATAAAGCAATAGACAATTTAACCGAGCACGGTCACATATTACAAGGAGGTCTTGGTAAGTATAACACCTTTACTCATTACGATATAAGAAAAACTAGAGCCCGTTGGGATAAAACAGTAGAATAATGGCAGTAAAGAAAAAATCAGCGCCTAAGAAAAGAGGTAAGGCGCCATCGCGTAAGAAATCAAAAGGAAACTACGCAAAAGTAAAAAAAGGTAAAGGCCGAGGTAAAAAAGCCGGAGGAGGAATGACTGCCAAAGGAGTTGCAAAGTACCGCAAAGATAATCCTGGTAGTAAATTAAAAACTGCCGTGACTACACCACCCTCTAAATTAAAAAAAGGCAGTAAAGCTGCTAAGAGACGTAAATCATTTTGTGCAAGATCTAAAGGCTGGAAATCAGAAAGAGGATTAGCTGCGCGAAGAAAATGGAACTGTTAATATGAAAGGAAAAAAGAAAAAATCAACGCCTTGCTGGACGGGCTATATTAAAAAAGGCACAAAGATGAAAGGCAATCGCAGAGTTAATAATTGTGTGAAAGCTTCAAGAAACCGATAATTATGAATAAGAATCCGAACGCAAAAAAAAATGGCGGTGGAGGAACAGCTGTAGGAAGAGCTTTAAGATTCTTAGCCGCTCAAGGAAAAAAGTTTGCCCCAGAGCTGTTAGATATGGCAGGATCATTAACTGGGGTTGAAGCATTAAGTAAATTAGGAACTGCAATTAAAGGTGATTCCGGATTATCTGAAATAGATAAAAAATTATTATTAGCTGAACTAGAAACAGACGCAATAAGAGAACAAGAAATAACTAAACGTTGGGAAGCTGATTTACATTCAGATAGTTGGTTGTCAAAAAATGTACGGCCATTAACATTAACATTCTTATTAGCTTGCATGTTTCTTTTTGTTATATTAGATAGCACAGATTCAATACCATTTAATATAGATGGAGAATGGATAGATCTTCTTAAAGCACTTATGATAACTGCCGTTGGCGGTTACTTTGTAGTTAGATCAGGAGAAAAGATAACAAACAAAATAAAAAAATAACCATAAACACAAACATAACCATGAACAAGTACGACAAAAAAATGATGCATGAAAGAGAGCTAATCTACGATGCAAAAGGACAACTTCACCGAGCTGACAAAGAGTACAAAAAAGGTGATAAGCATGCGAAGCAAACAATGATTCACGACCGTGAATTAATATATGATGCTAAAGGAGCTATTCACCGAGTAGACGATTACAAACATAGCGGACACCCTCTAAGTAAACACTGGCAAAATAATAGATAATTATGGGACAATTTCCAACAAATCCAAGTTATATAACAAGAGCACAAACGTGGATCCCTACTAATTCTATAAATCTTAAGTCTGCTTGGGTTTTTGAAAATCAGTCCGGGTCTTTAGGAACTAATTTAACAGGTTCTGTAGTATATGTAGGAACTGCTGGCACAGTAAGAGTAATTGTAGCAGGAACACCAAATCCTCAAATCTCAGATGCATTAGAATTTAAAAACGTTGCTGCTGGAACAGTTTTACCAGTTGTAGTAGACTATGTATTAATTCCATCCAATGGGAGTGCCGCATCAGATATAATAGTAGGTAAATAACAGATAGGACTGTATAAACCTAAATAAACATAAACATAAACATAAACAAAAACAAAAACAAAATGGCAAAATTCATTAAATTTAACGTAAAAAATTCAGCAGCTGTACAGCCACTAGGACCAACCGAAGGTATCTTAGTAAATGTTGAAGACATCACAAAAGTAACTGCAACTGGAGCAACAGGAGCAAATGCTAAAACCTTAGTAATAGGTTTAACTGGAAGAAATTCTGAAGCTGGTTACAAAACTTTAACTTTAGCTGTATCTACTAGTATTTCAGCTGCGGTTAATCCAACGTTGACATCAGGTAATGCTAACCCACTAGTATCTGCAGTAAGATCTGCAATGACTGCTAATCCAGGAGGAGTGGTTGCTACAGTTAATGTAGGAGTTGATAATGCTGCTGCACCTAAGCAAATGTATTTTAGAACTGCGACATTCGCATAATAAAATAACTATAGTCTTGCGGGATTAACGTCTCGCGAGGCTATTATTAATAATATAAACATGGCTTTTAAAATTAGCGCTCCATATAAAATAATTGATACTCCTATCTATCATAAAGATATAGGTGATGATATTAATGGTTTAGCTACTAACAAAGGCACAATTATATTAAATAATAATTTGTCTCCTTTAAAAGAAAAAAATGTTATAGCTCATGAAATGGTGCACATCAATCAAATAAAAAGAGGCGATTTAGACTATGATAACGATTACGTTTATTGGAAAGGTAAGAAATATCCACGAAGCACTATGAAAGAAGGGGCAAAAAATTTGCCTTGGGAAGCTGAAGCCTATAAAAATGCATAAATGAAAACTTCTAAAAAAGGTTATTTAAAAAACAGCCCTGATGTTAGTAAGCCCCAAAATATTATAAAAGGCGGACGTATAACAATGAAAGGAGTCAAGTTTAAGGTATTAGGGACTGACGATCGAGGATATACTCAAATAATGTACCCAGGATATGATTATTATTTTCCTCACGCTAAATACGTTATAGAAACGCCAATTAAAAATTAACAATTAAAAATTAACAATTAAATTTAATCAAATGAAAAATTTATTTATTACATTATTATTACTAGTATCAAGTCAATTATTTGCGCAAAAAGAGTTAAGCGGTTTATGGGAGAGTGAAACCTCCTCTTACATAACCACAATAGTAACTTCAGAATATGCGGTATTAAACGTTTTTAATACAAGTTTTAGCAAAAATAGAGTAATAACAGAAAAAATAATAGATTATAAAAACAATAAATTAACAACTAACCTACACAATTCTCTTAACGGGTACACTGTTCAAATTGAATATTCTTTACAAAGTGAGGATATTATTGTTTGTACTTATAGTGGCGACTGGGAAGGAGATGTTATATTAACCCGATTAAAATAAATAATTATGGCATACATGCAAATACCGGGTAGAACCCCTTTAAAAAACAAAAAATTTGAGGATCTAACCAATGGAATACCCTTAAGACAAGAAATGAGTAATGACGAAAAAGAAGGAAGAGGAAAATATTCTAAAAATAAAAAGGATAGCGGAGGAGCTTACACCGCAGTAGATCAAAAAACCGGAGAAGAATACATGAGTACTGCGAAAGAACGAAAATTTAATGCGGACGCCCGCGATGGCACGTTAGCTATGCCCCCAGGAACAAGAAATGTTGACTACAATCCCGAGACCAAAAGTTATACCGCTAGACCTTATTCAGATAAAGCACCTAAGAAACAAATTCCTGAATACAAAAAACGACTAGCCAAAAAAGGAGATCCTTATGCTCGAAGAGAATATAAGGCATTTAAAGAAGATTCAACTAATTATATGCGATATGCAAACAGAGATGTAAAAACATTTAATCAAGCATCTAGCCGAGCCCAAAACTAAACACAATAATTATTAACAATTAAATTAAATCAAAATGAGTAAAGTAAAAAAAATGAAATCAGAAAACTTATCAATTAGTAAAGAACAATTAGAAAAAGTACAAACGCTGCAAGCAGACTTACAAAAGTTTTGTGCGCACATTGGAGGATTAGAGGTTCAAAAAGCAAAAGCTATTTATCAAATAAATATGCTTGAAAAAGAAATGGAGGACTTTAAAAAATCTATTGAAGACGAGTATGGACCTATTAACATTAATTTAACTGACGGTACTTATGAAGTAATACCTACGGATAAAAAAGAGTAGGGTCATGGGCAATATTATAAGAAAGATAAGTATAGGTGCTGACTATAAGAACGAAGCAATGCATTACTCTGTTAAGCAGACAGTTTACGGTGGGCACGAAATTTCTCATATAATATTTGAAGAGTCTGATAATTCTTATAATATATTTATAAAAAAAGAAGACGAGGTAATGCCGTGGAAGAAGTTTAATTCTAACATGGCAATATCCGTTGAGTATGACTTGGAGTACTAATGAGAAGTATATACGATTTTATCATAAAGCCAGTAGGCCAAAGATATGATAATACGGTAAAGGTTGGGGAAGTAGACCTAGTAACTAATACTTCTATAGAAAGTTTTAAGCACGTTAATAATATAGCGGAAGTTGTAGAAACTCCCGCGGCATTTGCAACCCCTATAAAAAAAGGGGATCTAATTGTAGTTCATCATAACGTGTTTAGAGTTTTTTATGATATGAAAGGACTTAAAAAAAATAGTAGATCGTTTCTTAAAGACGGGCTTTTTATGTGTGCAATAGATCAAATATATTTGTACAAGAATAAAAAGAACTGGAAATCATTTGGCGATAGATGCTTTGTTGCTCCGGTTAAAAATAAAGACCCTTTTAGTAGCGATAAAACAGCTAGTCTTATTGGTATACTAAAAATAGGCAATAAGTCCTTAGAACGTGCTGGAATCAATCCAGGGGACATAATTGGATTTACACCAAATAGCGAATGGGAATTTGTTATAGATAATCAAATTATGTATTGTATGAAATCAAATGATATTGTTATAAAGTATGAGCTCGATAGAAACGAAGAAGAATATAATAGCGGCTGGGCGCGAAGCAATTAAAGAATTAGTAAAGGTAGCAAAAGAAAAGATCGTTGACTCAGAAGAAGATATATCTGCTGACAGACTTAAAAATGCTGCCGCTACTAAAAAGCTTTGCATATTTGATGCTTTCGAAATATTAAATAAGATTCAAGAAGAGGAGCAGATGATTGCAGATTCCAATGATAAAGCAAATAAACCTACATTTAAAGGTTTTGCAGAGGGGAGATCTAAGTAATGGTTTATGAACAAACATTATACAGAGTTGTTAAAGACCACATTAAATCTTCTGTAATTAGTAAAAAAAATCGTTATTCTAAATGGAAATACGGTTATAACAAAGAATACGATATTGTTGTAATCAGTAAAACCGGAAAGATTGGAGAAATATATGAAATCGGCAGCGTAATGATCGCATTACCTAAAGCTGAAGACATAAAAGACTTAGGGGAAAATAAGTGGAAAGCCACTCAATATCCCAAAGTATTAAAAAAAATTAAAAGCGTTCAAGATTGGAATGCTTATCCAAATAGTTTTAAAGAACAGTGGCATCCATATATAGATGAAGAATTTGAAAGACGGGAAAAAGGTTTTTGGTTTATTAACAAAAATAAGCCTACTTACATTACTGGTACTCACTACATGTACCTGCAGTGGTCTAAGATTGACGTCGGATTACCGGACTTTAGAGAATCAAATAGATTATTCTATTTATTCTGGGAGGCCTGCAAAGCGGATTCAAGATCGTACGGTATTTGTTACCTTAAAAATAGACGCTCTGGATTTTCATTCATGTCGTCGGGAGAAACAGTTAATTCAGCTACGATATCTTCAGACTCTAGATTCGGCATATTATCTAAATCCGGGGCTGATGCTAAAAAAATGTTTACGGATAAAGTTGTACCAATCTCGGTAAACTACCCGTTTTTCTTTAAGCCAATACAAGACGGTATGGACCGTCCAAAAACAGAATTAGCATACAGGGTGCCTGCTTCTAAATTTACAAGGCGTAAATTAGAGGATAATCAAATGGCTACTGAACTTGACGGATTAGATACTACAATTGATTGGAAAAATACGGGTGACAACAGTTATGACGGTGAAAAGCTAAAGCTATTAGTTCACGATGAATCTGGCAAATGGGAAAAGCCTACTAATATACTTAACAACTGGCGAGTGACTAAAACTTGCTTACGATTAGGTAGTAGAATAGTAGGTAAATGTATGATGGGATCAACATCAAATGCTTTAGATAAAGGAGGTAAAAACTTCAAAAAATTATATGATGGCTCGGATGCATTATTAAGAAATAAAAATGGGCAAACTAAAACAGGTTTATATAAACTGTTTATTCCTATGGAATGGAATTATGAAGGTTTTATTGATCAGTATGGTTATCCTGTGTTTGATACTCCAAAAAAAGAAACATTAGATCCACAAGGAAACTTAATTACAGAAGGAGTAATACAACACTGGGAAAATGAAGTTGAAGGATTAAAAGACGATGCCGATGCTTTAAATGAATATTATAGGCAGTTTCCAAGAACGGAGCAACACGCTTTTAGAGATGAAGCTAAACAATCTATTTTTAATTTAACAAAAATTTATCAACAAATAGATTATAACGAAGAATTAAAAAATTCTGCTATGGTTACCCAAGGTAATTTTCAGTGGGAAAACGGAATTAAAGATACTAAAGTAATGTTCTATCCAAATAAAAATGGTAGATTTTTTATTACTTGGGTGCCAGATCAAGAACAACAAAATAACTTAATAATAAAAAATGGTATTAAATATCCTGGCAATGAGCATTTGGGAGCTTTTGGATGTGATAGCTATGACATTAGTGGTGTTGTTGGTGGTGGTGGATCTAACGGATCGCTTCATGGATTAACAAAATTTTCTATAGAAAATGTACCACCTAATCATTTTTTTCTTGAATATATTGCAAGACCTTCAACAGCAGAAATGTTTTTTGAAGATGTGCTTATGGCTATAGTATTTTATGGCATGCCTTTATTAGCAGAAAATAATAAACCTAGATTACTTTATTATTTAAAACGTAGGGGATATAGAGGATTTAGTATTAATAGGCCAGATAAAACATATAACAAATTATCATTAGCAGAAAGAGAAGTAGGAGGAATACCTAATTCAAGTGAAGATATAAAACAAGCTCATGCCTCTGCTATAGAAACGTATATAGAAGATTTTGTGGGAGAAAAAAAAGATGGTTATGGAGATATATATCTTCAAAGAACTTTAGAAGATTGGGCTAAGTTTGATATAAATAATAGAACAAAGCATGATGCTTCTATAAGTTCAGGATTAGCTTTAATGGCCTGCAATAAGCATAGATATAGTCCTAAAGGATTAACTAAAATTAAATCATATTCTTTGGGTTTTAAAAAATATAACAACGAGGGATCTACTTCAAAAATAATACAATAAATGAATGTAAGTACAAATACTAATAGCCCATTTCCAGATCAAGTAGTAAGCGATGCTGAGAAAGCTACCTGGGAATACGGACTTCAAGTAAGTAGAGCTATAGAACAAGAGTGGTTTAATTACGGAGGAAGTGGTTCAAATCGTTACGCAACAAATTGGAATAACTTTCATAATCTACGGTTATATGCTAGAGGCGAACAAAGCGTGCAAAAGTATAAAGACGAATTAGCTATTAATGGAGATTTGTCTTATCTTAATTTAGATTGGAAACCTGTTCCTATATTATCTAAATTTTCTAATATAGTAGCTAATGGTATAACTCAAAAGCAGTATGATTTAACCTCATACGCTCAAGACCCTGAGTCTTTAAAGAAAAGAACAGATTTTGCGGAAGACATATTGTTTGATATGGTAACCAAAAATGAGCAAGCTCAAGCCTCAGAAATTGTTAAGGTAAATTTAAGCAGATCTAATATACCTCCAGAAAGTCTTCCTGAAACTATAGAAGAAAGAGATTTACACATGCAACTTAGCTATAAGCAAGCAATTGAAGTGGCTGAGGAGGAAGCTATTAGTACGGTTTTAGCAACTAATGAATTTGATCTTACTAAATCCAGAGTAAACCAAGATTTAGTAAATATAGGAATAGGTATTACCAAAACTTCTTTTAATCCTGCTGAGGGTATCGTAGTTGATTACGTAGATCCTGCTTATTGCGTTTGGTCTTACACAGAAGATCCTCATTTTGAAGATATATATTATGTAGGAGAAGTTAAATCTATAACTATTCCAGAGCTTAAAAAAGAATTTCCTAATATTTCTAATGAAGAATTAGAAAGAATACAAAAGATGCCTGGTAATCGAAGAATGATAAGAGGCTTTGAAAACTACGATTATAATACTGTTCAAGTATTATATTTTGAATACAAAACTTATACAGATCAAGTATTTAAAATAAAAAGAACAGATTCTGGCTTAGAAAAAGCAATCGAAAAAACTGATGAGTTTAATCCTCCCCCAAATGACAATTTTGAAAGAGTTTCTAGATCTATAGAAGTTTTGTACGAAGGAGCTAAAGTTATTGGGACAGATATGATGCTTAAGTGGGAAATGTCAGAAAACATGACAAGACCTTTAGCTGATACAACTCGTGTTGAAATGAGTTATTCTTTATGTGCTCCTAGAATGTATAAAGGAAAAATACAATCCTTAATAAGTAAATGTATAGGGTTTGCCGATGTTATCCAACTAACCCATTTAAAAATCCAACAAGTATTATCTAGAATGGTGCCTGATGGTATATTTTTAGATATGGACGGATTAGCTGAAGTAGATTTAGGTAACGGAACAAATTATAATCCAGCGGAAGCATTAAACATGTACTTCCAAACAGGTTCTGTTGTGGGTAGATCTCTTACTCAAGATGGAGATATGAATAGAGCTAAGGTGCCAATTCAAGAATTGTCTTCTTCCAGTGGAATAGGAAAGATACAATCTCTTATTACTGCTTATAATTATAATATGCAAATGATTAGAGATGTTACCGGATTAAACGAAGCAAGAGATGGATCTTTACCTGATGCAGATTCTTTAGTTGGCTTACAAAAAATGGCAGCTAATGCTTCTAATGTAGCTACTAAACACATTCAAGATGCTAGTCTTTTCTTAGCTTTGAGTACTTGTGAAAATATTTCTTTAAAAATAGCTGATGTATTAAATTTCCCTCTTACTAAGAATTCTTTAATGAACAGTATATCTACATTTAACGTAGAAACACTAAGAGAAATAGAAAATTTAAATCTTCATGACTTTGGAATATATTTAGAAATGGAACCAGACGACGAAGAAAAAGCTGAATTAGCAGCCAACATAAATGCTTCATTGCAACAAGGTAGTATTGATATAGAGGATGCTATCGATATACGTGAGATTAAAAATCTTAAGCTCGCTAATCAAATGTTAAAGCTCAAGCGTAAGAAAAAATTAGAAAGAGAACAAGCGGTAGCACAGCAAAACATACAAGCTCAAGCAGAAGCAAATGCTCAAGCCTCTGAAAAAGCCGCAATGGCGGAAGTGCAAAAACAACAAGCTCTTACGTCTGAAAAAGTTGCTATAGAACAAGCTAAGTCCCAATTTGAAATACAAAGAATGGAAAGGGAAGCTCAAATAAAGAAGCAATTAATGGCAACAGAATTTGAATATAACATGCAATTAGCCCAAGCTCAGTTAGGCGCTACTAAACAAAAAGAAGCGGAAATAGAAGATAGAAAAGACAAAAGGGTAAAGATACAAGGAACTCAACAAAGCGAATTAATACAACAAAGACAAACAGAAGGCATGCCTAAAAACTTTGAATCACAAGGCAATGACGTAATGGGAGGATTTGACTTATCATCATTTGATCCTAGCTAAATAAGTATTTAATAATTATATAATATTATATCATGAATGAACAAACAAAAACGGAGGGATCTTTTAAGATCCAGTCCAAGCCAAAGCTAACTGATGAACAGTTGGCTGCAAAAAACAAGGAACCTTTAATAGATGTTCCAAGTAATGTAACTAGAGTAGTAATTCCTAAAGAAAAAAAAGATGCCAATCCAGAGCCAAGCGCAGGCGGTGTGGTTAATGATGAACGAGCCGAAGATATTCAAAAAGTGGAGGAAGGAATACCCGAGCCAGTCATTAAAGAAATTACCGAAGAAGAAGAAGAAAAAGAAATAAAAGCTGAAGAACCGGTAGCGGAATCTCAACCTATTCAAAATGATTTGCCAGAAAATATAAACAAACTGGTAGACTTTATGAAGGAAACCGGGGGGACTATGCAGGATTACATTAGGCTCAATACAAATTATGAAGATGTTGATAGAGATGCCTTAGTAAAAGAATATTATAAAAGCACTAAACCTCATTTGTCGCAAGAAGAAATTGATTTTATGATCGAAGACACTTTCGCATTTGATGAAGATATTGATGAAGAGCGAGACATCAAAAGAAAAAAACTCGCATACAAAGAAGAGGTTTCGAAAGCCCGTAAGTTTTTAGAAGATACTAAAGAAAAATATTATGATGACATCAAGTTGAAGTCACCTAGTCTTTCTGAGGATCAACAAAAGGCATCGGACTTTTTTAATCGATATAAGGAGGACCAGGAAAGAAACTCCCAAAATCATGAGAAGTTTAAAACCCAAACTGAACAATTATTTAATAAAGATTTCGAAGGTTTCGATTTCGATTTAGGAGAAAAAAAGTTTAGATATGGAGTTCAAAATGCCGCTCAAGTGGGAGAAAAACAATCGGACATCGGTAATTTCATAGGGAAGTTCCTTGGGGAAGATGGCACGGTTAAAGATACTAAAGGGTATCACAAGGCTTTATACGCAGGAGCAAATGCTGATAAAATAGCAAATCACTTCTACGAACAAGGCAAAGCAGATGCTATTAGAGATGTTGTAAACAAATCTAATAACACATCTACGGAAGCTAGAAAAGCGGCACCTGTTGAAAGTGCTCGTTTCGGTGCATATAAAGTCAAATCAATTTCTGGAGCGGACTCCGCAAAACTAAAAATTAAAAAGTTTAAAAACTAATAGAAATGAGTTTATTACCACAATTTGGGAGTATAATCCCATCACAAACGCAGCAATTGCTTGCGACAAATTATTTACAATGGAACAACAACGGCGGAGGTGCTGGGGTTCCAGGAAACTTTGCTGACTTTGCTCAGCAGTATTTACCAGAAATCTACGAAGCAGAAGTAGAGCGTTATGGAAACAGAACGTTATCTGGATTTTTAAGAATGGTTGGTGCTGAAATGCCAATGACATCTGATCAAGTTATTTGGTCTGAACAAAACAGATTACACATCTCTTACGCTGGAGTATCTCAAGCTAACGGAGCTGGTACATTATCTGTAATTACTCTTAACCCAGCTGCTACAGCAGGAGTTAGTAACGTAATTTCAGTAAATGATACTGTTGTTGTTTTAGATCCAGCTACTGGGCTAGAGGCTAAAGGTATTGTAACAGTTTCTGTACTTGGTGCAGCTGGAACAATTACTATTCAGCCATTTGCTGGAACAACTTTAACAACTCAAGGTTTTTCTGCAGCTGGATTAAAAGTATTCGTTTACGGATCTGATTATTCTAAAGGAACTACATTGGCAGCAGGTGGCGCAGGTAACTCTGCAGTACGAAATAGTGTAGAGCCTGTATTAACACAGTTTTCTAACTCTCCAATCATTATTAGAGATCAGTACGTTGTATCTGGATCTGATACTGCACAAATCGGATGGGTAAATGTAGCGACTGAAGACGGAACTGACGGGTACTTATGGTATTTGAAAGCTGAATCTGAAACTCGTTTACGTTTTGAAGATTACTTAGAAATGGCAATGGTAGAAGGTGAATTAAACGCATCTGCTCTTAACCCATTAACTCAGCCAGGAACACAAGGTTTATTTGCGGCTATTCAAGCTCGAGGAAACGTAGAAACTGGATTTACTGCGGCTCAAGGATTGACTGAATTTGATGCTATCCTTAAAAACCTTGATACTCAAGGAGCAATTGAGGAGAACATGTTATTCTTAAACCGTCAAACTGCTTTAGATTTTGATGATATGCTAGCAAGCATTTCTTCGGGAACTTCTGGAGGGGTTGCTTTTGGATTATTTGAAAATTCAGAAGACATGGCGCTTAACTTAGGATTCAGCGGATTCCGTAGAGGATCTTATGACTTTTACAAAACAGATTGGAAATACTTAAATGATGCGTCTACTCGTGGAGCTATCAATGGAGTTAACTCAATTGAAGGTGTATTAGTACCTGCTGGAACTTCAACTGTTTACGATCAAGTTTTAGGAACTAACATTCGTCGTCCATTTTTGCACGTACGATACAGAGCTTCTCAAACTGATGACCGTAGAATGAAGTCTTGGTTAACAGGATCTGTAGGAGGTGCTAGTAATTCAACTCTTGATGCAATGGAAGTAAACTTCCTATCTGAAAGATGTTTGATTACTCAAGCAGCTAATAACTTTGTATTATTCAGAGGAATCTAATAATTTCAATACTAAAGGCGAGGGCCTTCGGGTCCTCCCTTTATTTTTAACTATTTAATTATATTATATTATGGCAAATAAAAAACCCGCAGCTAAAAAAGCTGCACCACAAGAACCAATTACAGATAGACTACCAGAAGTAGTTGCTACAAAACCAGTTGTAGAAACACCAAAAAAACCAACTAAACCTAAATGGGAAATTAAAGATAGGTTATATTACTTAATAGGTAGACACACTCCTCTTACATTAACTATTCCAGGAAAGCATACTAGAAAGCATGCATTGTTGTATTTTGATGAAGAAACTGGAATACAAAAAGAAATTAGATATGCTACTAATCATGATTCGCCTTTTAAAAGCGAACAGGATGGTGAAGCTACATTAGGACATATCATGTTTAGAGATGGGGATTTAAGAGTTCCTAAAACACAACAAAATTTACAAAAACTTCTTTCATTGTATCATCCGTTAAAAGGCAGAATTTACGAGGAATATGATCCGGTTGAAGAAGCTTACGATGATTTAGAATTACTTGATCTGCAAACTGATGCAGCAGTATTTGCTAGAGATATGGATATTGACGATGCCGAGGCTATACTAAGAGTTGAAATGGGTAATGCAGTAAACAATTTATCTTCTAAAGAAATTAAAAGAGATTTAAGATTGTTTGCAAATAACAACCCTGAATTATTTTTAGAATTAGCTCAAGATGAGAATGTAGGGCTTAGAAATGTAGCAATAAAAGCTACAGAAGCGAGTATAATTACTTTGTCTCAAGATCAAAGAACTTTTTCTTGGACATCTAATGGTAGAAAGCTAATGTCTGTACCTTTTGATGAAAACCCATACTCAGCTATGGCCGCATTCTTTAAAACTGATGAAGGAGTTGAAGTATATAGATCTATAGAAAAGAAATTTAATTAGTAGTTTTTTTTAAAAACACGTGATTATATTATAGATGGTGAATTATTATTAGCCGGTTTCTTAAGTGAGGCCGGTTAATATTTATAACAAAAGAAATAAAATGGCAGTAAACGTAGATATAGTTTATAAAACGGTGTTACTTATTCTTAACAAAGAGCAGAGAGGTAACTTATCACCAGATGAATTTAATAAAGTTGCAACGCAAGTTCAGCTTGAAATATTTGAAAGTTACTTTGATACATTAAATCTACAACTTCGTAGACCAGATAATGACACAGAATATGGCGACAGAATTAAAAATGTTGATCAAGCCATTTCTATATTTAAAAAATACGGAAACGCAACTTACAATCCTGCTGGTAAATATTTTACATTGCCTACAACAACAGGAGCAACTTCTGCAACACAAAACTTTATTGGGAATGGAAGTTCTTCATCATTTGCATTTACATCAATAACTTCTTCTCAATTAGCTAGCAGTGTAATATCCGTTACTATTAATGGAGTTGCAACAACCGCTTTTAATATTAGCGGAACTAATATAATATTTAATACAGTTCCAGCTAACGGGGCTGCAATAGTGGTTATAGCTACACCAGAAGACTTTTATAAATTAGGCACAGTTATATATAAAGACAGTACAGAAGCTCAACTGGTACAACGAAATGAGCTTTTGTATATAAATACTACGCCTTTAATTGCGCCTACAACTACATATCCAATATACTTATACGAAAATCATAAATTATATTTATATCCACAAGCTATTACATCGGATATAACAGTAAGTTATTTGAGAAAACCTTCTGATGTTATTTGGAATTTTATTATTCCCACCGGCCAAAACTATTATCAATACAATCCTACAAATTCTATAGATTTTGAATTGTCAAAAACCGAACAAACTAATATAATATTAAAAATATTACTTTATTCGGGTATTGTTATTAGGGATCCTTCGGTTATTCAAGTAGCCTCACAACAAGTTCAACAAGAAGTACAACGCTCAACACTATAAGATATGCCTAAACCAAATGGAGGTTTAATAACCGAAACTAATGCCCAGTATTACGCTGGAGCCCAAAAATTTATATCTGATGGTACTGGGATATTTACAACTACGTTTAACACAGATTTAGTATTTGCTTCTTCTGATCCAGCTTCTGTTGATTATACTTTAAATAATTTTGTTCTTTACACTAGCGCAACTAATATGCCGGGATCTTATACCCGATATATATTAACTTTTACAGTTTTAGAAAACACTATAACTATAGCAGCGCCACCAGCTGCAGGGGTTTATGTAGTAGTGCAATTAAAATCAATGGATGGCGGAAGTTATGGTAATAACGAAGCTATAGGTACAGCTGTACAAGAAAATTATGGTGAATACGGATATACTTCTTTAAACGACGTAATCAATGGGTTTATAGCTACTTATGTAGGCGAGCACAAATTGATACCAGATGTTAAAAGAACTGACGTTATATTTCATGCTAAAAGAGGATTACAAGAATTTAGTTATGATACTTTAAAAAGTATAAAATCTCAAGAGTTAACTATTCCTGCAAGCTTAAGTGTTATAATTCCTCAGGACTATGTTAATTACGTTGCATTAAGTTATATTGATTCTCAAGGAACAAAACATCCTATTTATCCCGCTAATAATTTAACTATAGCTCCTTATGAAGTTCCATTACAAGATGAGCCTCAAGGAGACCCAGTTCAAGATAACTTTGGGGATAACTTAGAAGGATCCTCTCAAACATTAGAACGATGGGGAGATGCTAATGATAATTTACTTAACGGCAATATTACTGTAGAAGACTATTGGTCTTATGCTGGGTGGCTTACAGGCAACCCTTTTTATGGGCAAAGATACGGAAACAATCCTCAATACACTCAAAGAAACGGTTGGTTTAATATGAATGAAAGAGATGGTACAATAGCCTTTTCTTCTAATTTAATTGATCGATTAATAGTACTTGAATATATTTCAGACGGTTTAGCTTATGAATTAGACGCAAGAATACCTAAAATGGCGGAGGATGCTTTATATGCACATATATTATATTCTATATTAGCATCTAGAATTAATCAGCCTGAGTACATAGTGCAAAGATTAAAAAGAGATAGATCAGCTAAACTGAGAAATGCGAAAATAAGATTATCAAATATTAAGCTTGAAGAAATAGTTCAAGTAATGCGAGGCAAATCTAAATGGATTAAATCATAATTAAATGGCTCAACAAATAAAAAACACATTTCTAAAGTCTAAGATGAATAAAGATCTTGACGATAGAATATTGCCTAACGGCGAATATAGAGATGCTCGGAATATATCTGTTGGTAGATCCGAAGATAATGATGTAGGGGCCATTGAAAACATTATTGGTAATGATTTATTAACTGTTACAGAGCTTGCGGGTAATTTGACTATTATTGGGCTTTTGCCTGACAATGCTACTAATAAAATATATGTTTTCCTAACAGACTACACAGACCCTAATCCTTTAGCGCCTACTGATGCTCCAGCTACATCTTTGCATTATATTTACGTTTATAACAATTCTACTAATGAGTATAATGTTTTAGTTCAAGGTAATTTTTTAAATTTTTCAACAACTAATCGCATAATAGGTGTTAATTTAATTGAAAATTTATTATTTTGGACAGACAATAGAAATCAGCCTCGTAAAATAAATATAAACCCCCCAGGACAAAGATATGGTGGTAGCCCTAATGCTTCTTACTACACTCAAGAACATCAAATATCTGTAGCAAAATACAGTCCATATCAAGCTATTAAATTATATAATAGTACTACATTAGTGGTTGATTTACCAGGACAAGGTAGCCCAACTATAAATGCATTTTTTATTGACGGAGATATAAGAACAGAATTAACTCCGTTTATAGGCGCCACGGTTTTATCTAGCGAAAATGGAGTTTCCGGAACTAATTATATTATAGTGGAATCATTAGGCTATAATCCTACTTCTTTACAAACAATAGTAAATGTAAGCCCAGGTTTTCCGGCTCCTTTAACAACAGATACTTATGTTACGTTAATTAAATCTACTATGACTAATGAAGCTAATACTGCTAATTGGCCTGGTGATCCAGATTATTTAGAAGATCGTTTTGTTAGATTTAGTTATAGATTTAAGTACGACGATAACGAGTATTCTTTAATGGCTCCTTTTACTCAAATTGCATATATACCAAAGCAAAAAGGTTATTTTCTAAATGGAGATGAGGATGCGGCATATCAATCTACTGTGGTTTCTTTTATGGAGAACATGGCACAAAATATAGGTTTAGTAATTCCGCTACCTATTAATGCTAATAGATTAATAAGCGATTACAAAATATCTGAGATTGAAATTCTTTTTAGAGAAAGCGATTCAGTAGCTGTTAAAGTTTTAGAAAGTCTTGATGTAGGTAGTGTTGTAAGTGCTAGCGGAACAAAAAACACTTATACTTACGAGTATCAATCTAGAAAGCCATATAAAACACTACCGGAAGCTCAAACAACTAGGGTTTATGATAGAGTGCCTATTAGAGCTTTTTCTCAAGAAAGTTCAGGAAATAGAATTATATATGGAAACTATAGAGATCAACACACCCCACCATCCAATATAAACTATAACTGTAGAATTAATGACAAAGATGTTTCTGGTAAATATACTAGTTTTATAGAATATCCTAATCATTCTGTTAAAAGAAATAGAAATTATCAAGTTGGGTTTGTTTTAGCTGATAAATTTGGTAGACAATCTCCCGTTATACTATCATCTGTAGATACAGGAGTATTAGACACTTCTGGTTTGTTTTATTTTGGGTCTACTATTTATAGCTCTTATGATGAATTACCTACAGACACTGATGTTAAATTTTGGTTTGGCGATGCTATAACTTTATTATTAAATGCACCTATATTATCAACTAAAAATTTAGCTTTAGGTACTCCTGGATTGTATGCAATAGAGCAGCAAGCAGGTGCTATTGGCACAGGAGATGGGTTTGCTATTAATGGTAATGCAGCAATTGTTGACGATACCACTTACACGTTTTCATTAAATTCTACTTATACTGGTAATGATAACATTCCTCGTGTAGGAGATTCTATGAGAGGAGCTTATGAAGATTTTGTTATTGTAGAAAACATAACAGGGCCATCTGGAGGAGGACAGACTTATACAGTTACTACATCTGGAAGGGTGAGTGATGTTTATCTACGAACAGATAATCTACCCTCAGGCACACCTGATATAAAATTTGCATATTTAATTAATGATTTGGGTTGGTATAGTTACAAAATAGTAGTAAAACAAACAGAGCAAGAATATTATAATGTGTATTTACCTGGTATACTTAATGGCTACCCTGGCCAATCTGGAAATGTAGGAGATCCTACCGCTTTACCTACGCCTATACCTGCTGAAGCGGGAGGTATTGACAATGGTTTGTTTCCTTCTGACGAAACAAATAGAACAGCATTTACAGTATTATTTAATGATAATATAAATAAAATACCTAGAGATTTAGCAGAGGTAGGACCAGATCAAAAACAATATAGAAGCTCAGTTACTTTGTACGGTAGAGTAACTAATATAATGACAATAGATGCAGGAGCGGCACCTTTCGCTAGTTCTGTAGCATATAATGCTCAGTATTTCCCAAGAGTTTCTTCTAAAGGAAAAGTTGCAATTTCTCATACATCGACAGCTATAGCTAGAGCAAAAGAAGTAAATATGGGCTTTTCAAATTTATCAACTGAAGACGACACTACAGTTAATACACCTGGTTCTAACCCTCCCGTAAATACTGGAGCTACTAACGGCAACAAAGTGTTCTATCAATTAGACACTAACCCGTTAATTTCAAGAATATCTACAATCGATAAATCTATAGGGGCTACTGCTTTAAATTTTCTTTTAGGTGCTGGTACCGGTGACAATTTAAACGTTCCGCTAAATACAGCTAATATGACTCCGTATTTAGCTATATATGAAACAGAGCCTGTAGAATCTCTTCTTGATATATATTGGGAAACTACATCTGAGGGTCTTATAGTTGACTTAAACGCAGCTGTATTATCTAATACACCCGCCGCTACTTCTTTTCAAGGAGTAAATTGGGATTTTTCAGAAGACACACTGCCTGGAACTATAGTAACACCTGGTTATTTTGTTCCTGCTGACGCTACCGGCAACCCTATAACTACTCTTCAAACGGAAGCTACTATAGTATCACAAACTGATGCTAATGGTGATACCGTTGAGCTTTTTTCTATTGTCGCAGGAAGTAGTGGTGATTATGCTTTAAAGTACACTGGAATTAGTAATAATACTCAACCTTTATTATTTACTGAAAATAGTAGAGAAGTTAATGTTTATAGTTTTGTTATAAAAGTTGATGTTATAGATTCTAATGGAGATATAGTAAGTAACAATATTCCTTTAACGGGTGTTGAAGAGGGATTTGGAGCTTTAAAAAATTTACCACCTACTTTAGTTACTCCTCCTGTTATGCCGGCTTTTGAAACGACTATTGATAACCCGGTATTAATACAACCTTTTATACCAACACCAGGAGGGCCTAAATGGACTGCAGCAGATCCTAAAAATGGAACAGCCAATACTATTCCAGGAGTAAATATACAACAATTACAATTTAGAATAACTACTCCAACAACAGATTACCCAGATAATTGGGAAATGAATATAAATACAGGAGAATTAACTCAATTAGTCCCAGGTGATATATTGCCAAACGGAGAAACATTTAATGGAAATCCCAATGGCGTTTATCCTATAGAAATAACTGTAACAGACGCAAACGGAGTAGTATTAGCAACTCCTACTGACTATGAGCCTAAATCAATTAGCTTTAATACGTCAATTACAATGGGAACTACGGGGGTTAATCCTGGAGCTCTTACACAGGTTTGTGTAGTAGACCCGGCTAATCCCGGTGGCGGTACACAGGTAATTACATCTCAAAATATTGGAGATTCATTAAATGCAGTATGGTTAATTGTTGATCCAGCTACTACAAACTATAATTATACCGGCTTTTTTGATAATGGGGCAACAATAACACCAAAATTTATAGGAACTGAAGCACATACGCGCGGAACAATATTATTTTCTATTTGTACTTCTCAAGAAGGAAATGGAAGTAGTGCTAGCACATATAATACAGGAAATTTTAAAATATACTATAGAAAAGCAGGTGAAGCTTCTTGGGAATTGCTTTCTAGAAATTTAGAATACAATCAAGCAGGGTTTGATGGTAATACTCAATCTATGCCTTCTTTTTCTAACTGGCCTGATTATGCTACTACAAACGGAACAACTGGATATTTGATGCGCTCAGATGGTACACAAATTAATAAATTTACTAATTTTGTAAGAGCCGTAGATTACCCAGATTTACCTAGTAATGGATCTCCTGTAGAATATGCAATAATTATGGAAGGATTTGGAAAAGCTTCAGGCGTTCCGAATACAAATGACAATAGAGCTTATGCTTGGGTAACTACCGATGATGTTCATAACCCTTCTTGTTTACCTTGGTGGAGTGTATCGCCTCCGGGATCTTCATTTGGATATGGAATAAATGCTGCTGATTCTGCTTACAAAAATAGTGCGGGGAGTTATGAATACTATAGATCAAGTGAAAGTACTACTTTTCCCAGTGAGGGGACGCCCGATGTAAATAATATATTGTTTGCGGAAACTCCTTATGCGGAATATGTTAATCAGCTATTTACAAATGCCGCACTGACTACTCCTTATGTTCCTTCTAGTGGGCAATCTATACGCTTACAAAGATTTTTAACAAATGCAGCTGGAGATAATTTTCCTCCATCTCCCTGGACTAATAGTCCAACAAGTGGGGCAACTACAGTTGCTCTTACTTGGTCTGTACAATATAGTAGTATTGATGGATTAAGAGTTGATAACACTCTTTTTCCAGAGACTGGATGTAAAGCAGGATTATTTCCAAATGGAGAAACAGGACAGCAATATTATAGTACATCTAGAATAAAAAATTAAATATGGGGGCAATAATAGAATTAAAATATTTTAATACATTCTGGTTAAAAAAAATCAAGACTATTACCGACTTAGAACCTGGAGTTGCAGGCGTTGAAGTAGTTACTGTAACAGGAGCTGGAATAGAAACTAATATAGCTCTAAACGCTACTCAAATAAATATCGGGCAAGAGGTTACTATAAGTTATATTAATTTAGGAGTTCCGGTTAATTTTGTTAGTTATGTAACAGAAATTGTTTCTGCTACTATTTTCAAAACAAAAGACACATTGCAATCTCTACCTCCTGCTGGAACACCAATAATATTTGGACCGATAGTAAATTTTGATCAAATACCTCAAGTTTATGCAGGCACAGAAGCTAGTGATTGGCTTATAGAAGAGTCTAGAATACGGGGAGGGTATAATAATACATCGGTAGATTTTGGGGTTAAAGCCTATATAGTAGAAGATGAGCCTAGACAATCCCATAAATTTAGTGGATTAATATATTCAGGCATATTTAACTCTAGAACTGGTTTTAACGCAACTAATCAGTTTAGTGTAGGTGAAGATATAACAAGGACTATAGACCCTTCTAATGGCTCTATACAGCGCTTATACGCAGAAGATACTAACCTTATTATATTTCAAGAAAGTAAAGTAAGTAAATCTTTAATAGATAAAGACGCTATATATTCTGCCGAAGGAAATGCCAGTGTTACTAGTCGTAATTTAGTTATAGGACAAAATGTAGCATTTGGTGGAGAATATGGGATTAGTAAAGACCCAGAATCTTTTGCAGTTAATGGTTATAGAAAATATTTTACAGATAGAGATCAAAATGTGGTTTGTAGATTATCTATGGACGGGATAACTGTAATATCAAATTATGGTATGACTGATTATTTCAGAGACAAATTGTCTACAGCTACGTCCGGCGGAATCAAAGCCGGTTGGGATGCACATAATAAACAGTATGTCTTATCAATAACATCGAAGCTTTCAAATCAAAGAGGATCCAGCACTGAAAATAATACATTAGCATTTGATGACACGGTAAAAGGATGGGTTAGCTTTTTTGATTATGACCCAAATAATATATTTAGTCTTAATAATGATTATTTTACAACTACACAAGGTAAAATTTTTAAACATTATACTTTAGCTACAAATTCAATTACTAGAGCAAATTTTTATGGAACAACCTACGATTCTAATGTAACAGCGGTTTTAAATGGAGCTCCTTCTACAGTGAAAAATTTTCAAACTATAAATTACGAAGGTAGTTCTGATTGGGCTATGGAAAGTTTTATAACAAATACCGATATTGCTTTACCTATTTCTCCAGCGGTTTTTCCTACAACATTAAGTCAAATAGAAGCCTCCCTATTAGTAAATAGTTTTAAAATTAAAGAAGATAAATATTACGCTGATCTTGTTAATAATACTCCTTCCCAAAACGGAGAAATTGTTTGGGGCTCTTCATCTTCCGGATTAAAAGGATTTTTTGGAGAAGTAAAAATGAAAATAAATAATCAAAATACAGGCAAAAAAGAATTATTTGCAGTAAGCACAACTTTTGTGCAATCATCTTAAATCAAATTAAATGAACAATGAATTATCAATTAATTTTATAAAACAATTAGAAGTATTACAAAATGCGCTTATAGAAAGTAATGAAGAAGGAATATATGGAGATGGTAAAAATTTAGTTAACAATGAAGAATTTCCAATAACTAATAATTTTACCGACGGACTGTATATGCGCCAAATGAAAATGAAAGCTGATACTATGGTTATAAGTGCTTTGCACCATACAAATCATTTTTGGTTTTTATTATCAGGTAAAGTAATAGTGCAAGCTGATAATGAAACTGTAGAGCATGTAGCTCCTTGTTGGTCATACTCTTTAAAAGGAACTAAAAGATTAATTAAATGTGTGGAGGATTGTGTTTGGATAAACATAATAGCAAATCCCACAGATACTAGAAATATAGAAGAGGTAGAGAATAATTTCTTTTCCTTTACAATGGAAGAATACAATAAAAAAGAAAAATTATGTCAGGAATGATTGTAGCCGCTGGTATAGGAGCGGCAACCCAGATAATCGGCGGAATATTTGGCGGAAGAAAAGCCAAAAAACAAGCTAGAGCAGCAGCTAGAGAAAAGAAAAGAATTCAAGGGGCTATAAACGCTTTTGAAAGAAACAGGCAAGATGTTATAAATCCTTATTCTGATGTTAAGTCTTTAGCTGGATTAGCTACTGATCTTAGTGGGGAAATGTCTAACCCGTATGCAGACTTAGGAGTGGCTACGAGTGCCGCTGAAATACAAATGGAACAAACTGACTTAGCTTTAGCCGCGACTCTAGATACATTACAAGCAACTGGCGCAAGTGCTGGAGGAGCTACTGCTTTAGCAAATGCTGCCGCTAGAAGTAAAAAAGACGTGGCTGCAGATATTGAAAAACAAGAAGCTCAAAACGAAAAGTTAGCCGCACAGGGTGAAGCTGAATTGCAATCAAAACAATTAGCTGAACAAGCAAGGATACAAGCAATACAAATTTCAGAAGGCGGTAGAGCTCAAGAGGCAATGGGTAAAGGAAAGGCATTTCAATTTGAGGCTCAAGAGCAAAGAGATCAAGCTAAGCTTGACAGAATGTCAGCGGGTCTTACTCAGGCTAGTGCAAATCAAGCTCGAGCGAATGAAGCTGGAGCAGCTAATACAGCCGCTATAATAGGTGGTATTGGTAATATTGCGGGGGCAGTGATTGGCCAAGGAGGATT
>Ga0196887_1000020_pt1 | contig 61115 bp, 66 predicted proteins | sample VirMetDEL_Mar_31_FD_169094 | JGI IMG/M metagenome (GOLD analysis project Ga0196887, IMG submission 169094) | Aqueous microbial communities from the Delaware River and Bay under freshwater to marine salinity gradient to study organic matter... | ecosystem: Environmental > Aquatic > Marine >... | reverse complement strand
GTCCATTGTTTGTAAGAACAAAGTCCCCATACTATTATTAATTGTTTTAATTGCTAAATAAATTCTACGAGACATTTTTTTTACTTCGTCTTTCTCTTTCCTTGTAGAGTCCGTACCAAGATGACAATGCATACTGCAATCCATTTCAAGAAGCCTGTCCTGCTTTCTTTTATTGGACCAAGTCTTATAGGAAAGTACCTTTTCTATTTCACTTGTCGTAAATACCATTGTAGAATTGATTTAATTTATGTAAGATTACATCTTCAGTTCCAATTCGGGTTCTTTCTTGTATCACTTTAAACAATTCTTGAAACCTTTTGTCTTTTTCTTGGAATTCTTTTAGACGTAAACTAAACTTTTCTGTTTCCGAAGATAACTCTTTGTTTCTAATTCTCAAAGAAATTACTTCTTTTTTTAGTTCATTTTCTGACGCATAATAAATTGGGTCATAATTCTTATTGAATTCTGATTTAATTCTTTCGTAGTTATTACGCAGTTGAACATCGGTTTTTACATACCACTTAAAGTTTTTAAAGTAGTGTAGTATGGAAGCGTGGTTCATTAACATCGACTTCGCTATAACACTACAACCATACCCTGCTTCATTTAATATGGTAGCATAAATCATTTTAGCATTTACATTGTGTTGTACTCTGCTTCTGTCTTTTCGTACATCAACTCCTAAGAGAGTCTTCACTATCGTTCTCAGGTGGCTGAATTGCTCCTCCTTCAAGTATAAAGTTTCTAATTGGTTCATTTTTTATTATATGTGATTTGATTGAGTTGTTATTTGATATAAAATCTAAGTATTCATCTACTTCTATTTCATTAAGGTCTACTAATATAGGTCTTTCTGTTTCTTGTTTTAAATATTCAACAACAAAAAATATGGGTTCTTCTTTTTTTATTACACCTGCAACCTCTTGGGTCCATCCATTTTTTATTGGAAGAAACTCCATTACAGATACGGTTTGTCCAATGATTAAAGATGCATCATCAATACTGTAGTAGCTAAGCTGCTGATAAAACCAATCATCAACTTCATACGCTAACTCATCCTCTAAATACTTCAGTTGTAAATCCATATTTCTCTAATTCTTTTAGTCTATACTTTTGTAGTTCTGACACTTTACCTTTCGGTGTCTTGACTTCACTAAAGATTACATTAGAGTTTGGTGGTATAGCAAGAATATCCGGTATACCATTCTTATTTGTCTTAACTAATTTTAATACATAATATCCTTCAGCTTCTAACTGCTTTATTCTTTTTGATTGTATTTGTTGTTCAGTCATCCGTTCTTTTTGTAATCCTCAAAGAAGCCTATGGCAACAATAAGGTTCATACTTAATGATGATGCAATCTCTATTACATCGTGATAGTTGTGAATAGACAGGTGTATGTGACCTACTACCCAAAAAGGAATTGCTAAGTTTTGACTAATCCAAATCAGTAAAAATCTTAAGAACCTCATATAACAAATATAAAATATTTTATTGGAAGTTATATCTATAGTTATGCCTTTCGACTTCTATCTTTTGATTTGAAAAGCAAGTCATTCCATTTATATGACTATCGGTAGGTACAAAGTAATGCCACCTTTTTATGCCGGGGATGTAGTAGAAAAAGAATGCTGCTCTTTTCCCCGTGTTCTTTTCATAAATAACAGTTGCAGTATGGTCGCTTGTTGGTATAATTTCCTGCACACTAAAAGTTTCATTATTGTAGTTGTTCTTTCTTTCTTTATTAGAATACCTTCTACACACCTCATCAGTAAATGATTGTAGTTGTTTTGCTATTTGTTTATTCATATTATCTTTTTAAAATGATTTACTGTAAAGTCCTTCTTCTTTGATACTGCTTTATAAATATCTTTTTCTATTCCACCCTTAGCGAATATCCAATACACATCTGATTCCAATCTATCTTTAGTTGTCATTCTATCTCTTGACTGCCAATAGCTTGTAGCACTAAAGTCTATGTTATAATATACAAGTGCCTTTGCTTTTCGTAAGGATATACCCTCACGACCTGATACAATTTGTAAGGCTATAGACTTACTTGTGTCTTCAAAGACACTGAGTTCTGTACACAGTTGGTCCCCGTATATCTTCTTAAGTGCGTTCAGTTCTTCTTTAAACTTATAGAAGATACCAATCTTTACATCTGCAAAGTTGTCGTGTATGAATTGTGCTTTTGAATAATCTATAATTGTTGAGTTGCCTGACTCAAACTTAATGGTCCCTGAGTACAATTGATGAAGCTTCATCATAAGCTTTACGGGAGTGTCTCCAAGTATAACTTCTTCCTTCCCTTCTACTACCCTATGTTTTTTTAATTGAGCCGTAAGCTTCTTTGTAATTGGCTCAACATCTACCTCAAGTATGTGTTCACGGGTATCTACCTTAAACCCTGCCTCTTTTTGTGAGTAAGAAATAGTATATGGTTTCATCTCATCAATAATCTTTTGATGACCATCGTGGTAATCGTTTATGTAAAGAGAATTGATTTTTCTTTGCTTAACATTTACATACTGTTTAGAAAACTTATAAAAGTTTACAAAGCCGGAAAAGGGATTTCCCTTTATCCCATAAACTTGATGATACATCTGACTATAAGATTCAGGAGTAGGTGTACCTGATAACAGAATTACATTTGGGTTGTCTGATTTTTGTAATAGTTCTTTTACTTGCTTAGCACGTTTACTTGGTTTAGGAAATGCACCCATACTATGTGCCTCATCTAATATTACTAAATCAAAAACACCTTCCACTTTGTGTAATGATTCATAGTTTATAATTGTAATACTAAAGTCCGGGTTAAGTAAATCATAATCATTCTCTATGCTGCTGATTGCTTTCTTTTTAGTAACAAACAAAACGTTTCTTTTATTTTGAAGTTTAGCTATACCTAAACTTGTAAGTGTCTTGCCTGTTCTAACCTCCATCGTTAGATATAAAAAGCCTTTTAATAAAAGTATTTCACTTCCTTTAACAATAATTTTTTTCTGATATTCTCTGTATTTAATTTTTGATTTTTTATTTTCCATTCTGTCTTTGTAATATTCAAGACTTTCGATTGCTCTTCGCTCCACCTCTTCAGTATGTTTGTAGCATCTCTGCTCAACCATAACGGCATTCTTACCTCTTCCCGTTTTTACTAATTTGGTTTTAAATACAATTCCGTGTAGTAACTTTGACTGACGATACATCTGCTCGTCAGAGTAACCCGGTATTCTATCCATTACAAATCTTGTTTTTCCTGAATATATCTTTGTAACGCTGCACATCTTTTGTAGTCTTCTTGTTCTATAAAATAATTTAAAATTTTTTCTAAGTCCCTCATACTTGGGAGCCTTTTAGCTATGTTATGAGCGAAGTATGGATTCTTTCCATCCACAATTTCTTCCCAATCATATTCAAGTATGATAACATTAAATGAATTAATCATAGCTATATGAACCGTATCTATCATAGGTCCATTGATGATTGCTTTACCTTTGGTTTTACAATAGTGAACCATCTTCCGTTCATATCTCTTCCCTCTAACGGTTGAACACCGGTAGTGAATGAGCCATAGGCTACTAACCATCTATAGAATCTTGTTCTGCTTATTGTCATCTTAGCCTTTGGTCCGTAGTCAGGATACTCCCCTATGAAGTCGAAGTATAAATCTTGCATCATAAGTTTTGTGTCTACCCTTAATCTCTCATTCTTTTGATGACCTTCAATAAGTCCGCACCATTCTATAAAATCGTGTGAAGTTTGTGCTGAGAGTTGTCTGATTTTTAGGTTGACAAATTTACTTTTAACTAAACCTGTATTTAAGTAATCTTGTAGGCAGTATGTCATATAGTTATCGAACAAACACCATTCATCTTCATTCCATTCTGCAAAGAAATGCTTATTAAACTCATCAAGAGGAGTGAAGTTTTTATTGTAATGTTGGTGAAGTTCTATTTCCCATTTTCTTCTTTCAAAAGAATTACCTGCTCCCTTAATTGCATAGTTAGTTGTGATTGCAATCTTTGGAGATTTACTAAAAGGTATTTTGATAGCATCTTTATTTTTCTTTTCAAGAGTAAGTCCTTCTGTAACTACACTAAACAATCTTTCAAAATCAAAGTGCTTCTTTACATCATCGAAACAAAGTATCTGCGTGTCTGCTGATACCAATTGATATGGAAATGATTTTTCGAAAGCGAATGCTTTACCATCAATGACTACGAGTTTTTTCATTTGTGAAAGTGCGTTCATAAACAAACCTTTACCCGTACCTCCTTCAGGGTTGTCTGATATTACCTCATCATTTAATATGATTGCCGGGCAATAGCTTAGGTTTTTATATCCGTGCATCATATATCCAATGGTACTTTCCATTGTCTTGGTTCTGTCTCTGTCATTGCCACAAACATTTCCAATGAACACAGAGTAATCACATTTCTTTTCATCACAAATTTTAAACTTGCGATTAATGATATGGTCCTTCCAAACATAACCACCTAAGTCAAGGTAATCAATTGGCTCTATGTTTTCTTTTGTTATTTTGACCGCACAGTTTTGATAATATAAATATGCTGAGTCCTTGGTATCTTCTATAAAGTAGATGTCTATAGTTGATAGTAGTGTAAGAAACTCTTCTCTAAAGAATCTAACTTGGTCAGCAAAATAATTGTAAACACTTAAGTCTTCAATCTCTTGTAAGTAATTCAACACATAATCTTTTATTTCTTTTTCAGATGTATGGTCTATTAGATTGTTGGTTACCTTAACGAATACATAGTTCTTACTACCTTCCGGGCAATACTTATAGAATCCATTATCTTCTAAAAACTTTTTAAATGAAAAGTGAACAATCTTTATAACACCTTTATCGCTCTTCTCCCAAAATGTTTTTTTTGCCTGTTCTTTCTCTATGTTACTTACAATCGTTTCAATTGAATCAGAGTCTAATCCCGTTTCGCTCAGTTGACTTTTGATTTCTTTCTTTGATACACCCTTTCTTATTTTATCTTTTATCTGCTGAAGCCTCTCATCATCTTGATAGTATTTTGTTCCGTGGTTAGTTGTATTACTGTACGCACTATCAATAGTTCTTGTTACCTCGGCTTGTGAGAATCCATTAGTAACATATCTGTTTAGTATGTAACCGGCTAATGATTTGGCTACACCATAATCATTAAAAGCCATAGCTAATACAAAACAATTTTGATTTCTTTGACCTTCAGTCATTGGATATTTTTTCTCCCACCACTTCACAAGTATTTCTACTATTTTATTTTCGTCTGTGATTGGTATAGTCTGTTGGTCATTATACTTACTTACCTCTTGATATTCCGGCTCAGCTATTGTATCCCAAACCTGTGAGTTTATGTTTATAAAAAGTAATGGGTCATAAGATTCATAACAAACTCTTGAAACATTCTTACACATCTTATCAAAGTAAGGTGAGTCATAATATTTCTGCAGTGAATTAAAATACTTAATATGATTTTCCGGGAGAGCAGGTATTTTAACTAATACCTTTAGTCCATTACCCGATGGAGATATAAATACACTGTATGTGTGTGGGTCCTTTGTTAGGTTCTCTTTGTGTTCGAGTAATAGTTTCTTCTTCTCGTATCCATCAAAGTCTAAACAAATTAAACCCGAATGCTCAACCAATGCTGAGTCTTTTCTTTTGGTGAATGTTCCTGAAAAACAAATAGCAGGTAGTAATTTTTTTAATTCATTACGCTCTGTCTTGTCCTTGGTGATTCTGATTTGCTTTACAAGTTTCTTAGTGGCTCCATCTTTGATTCTCTCTAATACAACCTGTACCTCCCTGTGAAAAGGAGTCTCTGTCTCCTTAATGTTTTTGAATATAGTTACTGTTTGTGTCATTGATATGTTGATTAAATGATGATTTGATTTTCATAACTAACTGATTATCAGTGGTTATGTTGATTATGTTGATTATTTTCTCTTTAATGTAAAGAAAAGAAAATTATTGTTAATAAAAAAATATAGTAGTACAAAAGTTTTTTTACTTCACTGTGACATATTAGGTATAAAAAAGAAGGGAGCAATGCTCCCCTCTTTAACCTTTGTGTCTTTGAAGACACTTAGAATGGTAAGTCGGCATCAACCTCCTTTGCAGTTTCCTGCTTAGGTGTGTTGTCTGCTTTTGGTTTAGCCTCCCAAGTATCTAACTCACAATAGTAGTTGCCTCCTTTTGCTCGTTTGATGTCAAGGTTTACCCAACCGTTTTTAGCGTTAGCTTTTAAGAAAGCTATAGCCTCATCGACTTTAATTGATTGCTTCCCTACTACAAATTCAGGAGCATTGTCGTTTCTCTTAAATGAGAAACCATCTGCAAAAACTTTTTCTTCTGCCATTTTTAATTGATTTTAATTGTTCGTTCCAAATGATTAATAATTCCGAGGATAACATTATCTTTCTCCCCACGACTGATGCAGTTGATTGGAACTTCCAACCACATCACTCGCTTTCTTTTTTTAAAGAGTAGCTTCCACATAATATTCGTTTATATCATATTGAGGATTCTCTCCAAAGAACTTTTTGTATACTTCAATTGCTCTTTCTACTTTCTCTTCCCCACGTTGAAGAAATTCTTCTGATGGTTTAAAGATTCCAAGTTGCAAGTTAGTCTTATCTACAACATAAAAAACTAACGGCTTACCAAATAGTTGTTGGTAGATATAGCACTGACTGTCATAATTGTATTTTCTTGCACTCCACTTAAAATCAGATATTGAACTTGTAGTTTTCAGGTCAATTAATTTATCGCTACAAACGATGTCTGCTTTACCTTTCCACTTCATCCCTTTTATCTCCTTAATAGATGGAACTTCATACTCGTTACCTTCCTGACGTATACCTTCAAAGAATGGTAAGTTACCCATCATTGCTTGAACACAATCACGAATCTCTTGTCCTTCCTTTTCTAACATAATAATCCCGTTAGATGCTTGTTCTTTGTATGCCTTCGTGTTTCTTGATGACACTCCAATGAACTCAGTTTCTTCTGCCTTCTCCGGCTCAAGGATTAATTGATGAAAGTATCTTCCTTTGTGAAAGTTTACATTATCATCTTGAGGTTTACCAAACATAGTTGGATTACTCAATAGCGTACCGATGTCTGAATTAGATAAGAACTGCTTACCGAACTCCCCATAGTATTGGGTGTCATCTTTTAGTTTTTCTATTAACTCTTTCATTTGATTAGATTTTTGATTTCATTCTTAGCTGCTGCACTCAATGTATACTTTGTACCAACCTTATCACATAGCTTCTTGAAACCTAATGACTTGTTTTCTTTACAAAAGTTTGCCATTGCACTCCACTTCTCATCAGACACATCTAACTTAGGTTTGCTTGGTGTCTTTGAAGACACTTCTTTCTTAGTAGTTGGCTGAGGTTCGCTTGTAGTAGTTGGCATATCTTCTCCTGCATAGATATAAATACCCATACCGAACATTGCAAGATTCTTAACTAAACATCTCATAAGAGTTTTGTTTATATCAAAAGATGTTGCTGCTGCTACTTGCTTCTCTCCGTATCTTGTTTGATATGAATAAGGAACTTTCTTCATTGCCTGATTCTTACTATCCATTACCGGCAACCACATTGATAATGTTTCTCCGTTAATAGTTACGTTAGTCTCACACATAAAACCTAATGCTTCATCATAGACGTAAGGATTTCCTTGTTCATCTTTAATGATTTCATAAGTTGCATCCGGACATACTTTCTTAGTTTCGCTCCAAGCGAATGCCCAAGATAAATAAGTTAATCCGTTTTTCTTTTCAACGTACTTGTTTACGTTGATTGCAGATAGTTTCTCAAACGTTGTCTGCTTCTTCTCTGTTGACTTTGTTGCCATAATTTAATTGATTTAATTGATTTAATTTTGAATTGATTTCTGAATACTTATTTAGTATTCTTTCTCTACTTGATTTTAAAATTCCTATCTGCTTCTCAGACTTTTTATCATTGATATATTGTTTGATTCGTTGCTCAATGATATCAAGCTTTGAACGATAGTTAGACAAAGATAAGACAAAAACTCCATATCTCCAACCTTTTTCTGTAAAAGATTTTAATTCATCTTCGGTTATTGATATGTAATAATCCCCTCCTTTCATAGTGTTTAGTATTTGAATTGTACCGGTCTCTTTGTCCTTCACAATCTTTGTCCCGTACACCATTTTGGATTGGTATCCATCTCCATCTAAGGAGATTGCATAAGTATCTTCCATTGCCTGAGCAAATATATCTTCCAAACTATACTTCATCTTCGTTTAATACTGATTCTATTGTTTCGATATAATCAACATCACTTTCAAGTTTACTTTTTACTTGTGAGATTCCGTGATGTATAGATGAATGTGGAATAACATATCCATTCTCTGCCATATACTCTTGAATATAAACCAACCTCATTGGTCTAACGTGACAGAGATAATATAGAAGATGTCTTGCATCTACTACATCTCTTCGCTTTGTTTTGGTAAATAACATTTCTTTGTCAATCCCAAAAAGGTAGCAAACCTTGTCTACATACTTATTAAAAATTGTTGCCTTCACTTGATTTTGATTTTAAATTATCTCTTGACCTGCCTGAAAATATTTCAGCCCAAGCTTCAAAGATTTCGTTTAACACTTTTTTTGTTTCTTCATTTGAATACTGTGCCTCTCGGTAAGTATCATCTAAATAATCTCTTAAGTTTTGAGATTCTTTTTCACGCTCCTCTTGGAACATTTTTTTTGATTTTGACATATGATTTAATTTAATTGATTGAATGGTAAAGATAGTAAAAGTATATGGCTTGACCAAATTTTGTCTAACTTTTATCTTCTTTTTTGCACTGAACTCTATATAAGATTAAGTATCCAATCAAGTCAAGAAGAGTATCCTCCGTCTTGTCATTAATTCCTACCGTCTTTATCCTGCTCAGCTTGTCATCTATTCTCGCAAGGATTCCCTCCTTAGCAGATAGCTTTGAGAATATTTTTGGTGGCTTGTTAGCCGTGTCTCCGTATGCTTTATTTTTTTCAAGCAGGAGCATAACTACCTCCCTGCCTACCTCTTTAATTAATTCTTCTGTTTTCATTTTACTATTTGATTATACATAAATTCTTCTACCAAATTCAAATCGTTTGAACGCTTACCCCTGCCAATGCCTGATGGTCTGTATAAAAACTTTCCATTCTTTAGCATTTCGATGTAATGTTCTCCTGCGTACATAATAACATCTGTTGTATGTTGATGTAGAATTGATACATCCGGGACCGCTTGTATCTTTTGAATTTGCCCGGTGTTTATAAATGATTTAATTGATTCCATTTTAATTATTAAATAATTGATTACACATAATTTTTTCAGCACCTGCCAAAGTTTTGTATAGTTTAGGTTTGTCTCCCGAGATTCCACTCCAAAGATATTTGTATTCTTTTTTTTCTTTGTTTGGCTGAATCTTTTCAATATAGTTTAGACCTAAATAGAGATAAACCTCAACCACAAAATCATTAAGCCTTGGTGGATTAGCATAGGTTTTTAAAAATACTGAAGGATTTAGTTTTCTTCTTGTCATACGATATTCTTTCGCTCCGTATGTATCGCCATCCATTGCTTGTTGAACTTTCTGAATAGCAACCTTGTTGTCTGTTCCTGAGTCAAGCTTTAACTCAAGTAGATGCTCTCGCATCAAATGTTTCATATCCATAATAGATTATTTTACTTCACTGATACCACATTCGATTGCATCCCCCACGATTGGATGCCCTGCGATTTCAGTTGCTTGTTTATTTGGTGGGAGATTCATAATGAGACCTTCTTCATTCACGACTAATAGTTTCTCGTTTAAGTAAACGAACTCTATGTATCCCTGAACTAAGTCTTGCATTTTCTTTAATGATGAGATGTCTACATTTGGTATCACCTCACCGCTTGATTTGATTAATCTTGCCATAATAATTTAATTTGATTTATACGAAAGTACGAATTTTATTAGACGTATCAAAATTTTATGTCTGTTATTTTAGCGTACCAATATCCCTTGATTAACTTCTTGTCTGCTTTATGGAACCATCTTTCTCTTTGATTGTCTGTCTGTTCAAGATGCCTGATTAACATATCAAGTCCATCCTTGATTCCTTTATGCTCTGCTGATGTATGGCTATCGTTTACCCATTCATCATCTGCCTTTATGTCTTCTGCTATTCTTTTGATTCTGTTTAATTCTATTTTCATTTTATTGGATTTAAAAAAAGGATGTGTCTTTGAAGACACACCCCTCGGATTATTAATTTATTGTTTGCTGAAATTTAATATCTCATCTTCCTTAAACCAACCACCACAAGAAGAGCAGTAGTAGTTGTGAAACATATCGTGTTCAACATCATTGAAACAATCAATACAAGTTGGTGTCTCTGATGTTGGGAAATCATTGTCATCCCAACCGATGTCTATTGCTTGATGATTCTCAGTTGCATCATAAGTTGGCTGAACATCATCGAAAGTAAAACTTCGCTGAGGATAAACCCTTGTCTGTTTGTACTCACTATGTAACTCTGTGTCCGGATGAATGTCTTTTGGATTAAAGTATATCCAACAATTCAATGTTCTATTCTTTAGCTTTACCGGTATCTGAACTCTCTTGTACCACTGCGGATGTCCCTCAAGTTGGTCAACCTTTTTAAGTTGCATATCGCTAACCTTGAATACATCAACCACAACATTGTGACCTACACCTTTTTTGTTTACTAAGAATGGTAACCCATCAACAATTAAAGGATATTTGTCTTGTGTCTTTCCTCTACCAATGTGCTTTGCATTTGTAAGGTAAGAGTAATAGTTGTTGAATCCTTTCTTTAATGTTCCATACACCGCAATCAGATTGTCTTGCAATACATTTGCTTTTGAATACCAAATGCCATCACGATATGTATACATATTGCGATTGTAAATTTGGAATGAACGAGTACGAACATTTACTGAAACAAATCTTGAATCATACTGCTCAAGATGTGTCTTCCAATTTCTACGATTCATTGAGCCAAGCTGAATAGCTAATGCTTTTGAATCACATAACTCTGCACTACCAAGTCCTTTGATTGTTCCATTCATCATAAGGTATTCATCTTTGTTGTTACCACATACAAATGGATGAGTGTTTGCTCTGTTGATTGCACCGACTGTTGCATATCTAAAGTGAGCAATGAATGGTCTCTTTGTTATTAGTTTACGATAGTCTTTTGATTTGTGGTAAGTTACCTCAAAGGTATCTAACCAAATGATTCCTAATCCGTGAGGATTAATTTTTGATGATGTCTTTGCTATCTCTTCAGACATCACATTGTTTTTCTGTTTAATAATAATTACACACATAGTGATTTGAATTTGCGAGGAGTGTCTTTGAAGACACTGACCTCTGATTTATAATTGATTGAACAAATATAAGACTAAATTTAGACATAACCTAATTTAATCTAATAATTCTTTTTTAACTCTTTCCCAATAGATTTCTGTTGACTGCTTCTTGTGTCCTCTTGGTCCACCATTCCATTTTCTTGCAACGATTTCGAAGAACTCTAATTGAGTCAAACCTAAACAACATTCAACCTCTTCAGCCATTATGTCAAACATATCAATTGACTTCTGTCTGTTCCATCTGTCATTCATTTCGAACTTGAGATTGACCTTGTGTCCCCTGAGAACCCTGTTTACTTCCCTGACCATTATTGGTCTAATTTGTAGACAACCGACTGCCTTTTCTTTTTTATGGTATGCCGAATCATTACCTCTTGATTCTACATAGATGACTGCGTTAACGAAATCATCCCAGACAATTTTATGTTCCACTGTTACCGGAACTGTGTCTACGGTATTTGCTACGGTGTCTGCTGATTGTAAAAGAAGGGAAGGAATTTCTTCCCTCCCGACTTCTGCAGTTTGTGTCTTTGAAGACACATCACTGCCCACATATCCAACCACAGATAATGCTGATAGTAATATAAATTTTTTCATTTTGATTTGATTTGGTTATCTTCTTCTAAGAATACTTCATCCAAGTAATATCCTTTTGTTCTGTGTATGTAAGCTATGAAATTATCCATATGCTTTTGGTCTTTAAACTCCTTGGTCAATGTCCAAAGAGATTTCCCTCTGCCGTAAGGAATCTTACCGGTTTCGAATTGTAATGTTGCTTTCATATCATCTTGATTTTACTGCGTTAAACTTCGCTCTGATTATCCAAGGGAACTTGCTTATGTTGTCGTTATAAACTCTATCAATTGCTTCCCATTTAGAATGAGCAGGTAAGACTTTAATTAGCTTACCTGCATACCTAACTTTGTAGTAGTGTTGAACTTCTCTATGCATTGTGTCTTTCTTTTATATCAGCTACAATTAAACCTATTGTTGCCCACATACAGAACAACAAGAATGCAAATACAATGAACATTGACAATGCACCACTGATGGTCTGTAATAGACTTCTTGCATCGTTAAGTACAATGTGAATTAATAGTCTTCCCACCATTGAGAAAACTCCTAAAGTGATTGCGATGTACAGAACTGATTCTGCGTAATTTTTGATTTGATTTTTCATTTTATTATAAATTAAATTAATGCTTCTGTTTCATCCTTTTGGAATCATCAGTCAAGGTACACACCTTGATACAGAAAGCAGTTTTACATCTTGCTTAGGATATTGTTTGTTATGGTCTGTATCCGTTTGTTAACAAATCTCTGTCGTACCATTTCTGTGCATCTAATCTTCGCATTGGGTCACAGAATGGAATTACATCACGATTCACTTTGTGAGTAAGAATCATCTTGCGGAATGATTTCGCCAAGGAGATTATCTCAGCCACTTTCGTTTCATCATTGTTGTACATTGACTTCACAATTGGTGTTACTCTTTTAAGGAATGTGTTATGACTTCCGTTAGGATTGTTGATTGAGAAATCAAGTAACTCATACATCAATTCGTATCTTCTCATCATCTGCTTTACAGATTGGAATCTGCTCGGCAATCTAAACTCGATGCAGTTACCTTTCACAAGGATAACTTTGTATCTACCACCACCCCACATCATTGAATCTGTTGTGTCTGATGGCATCAATGTCATATTACCTCGGCAGTAAGAATTGTTTAATCTCTTACGGAATAAAGACATAATGATTCCGGCATTCTTACGAACTGCTTCGAGTAAATCATCTCCACTCATACCTTGAACTGCGATTGTGATATGTCCACCACAATTTGTTGAACTTGGAGAGTATTGGTCCTCGATTACTTTTCTCGCTTCAAACATCATATTGAAAACTTTGTTTCTCCACTTTCCACTTGGTAGTAATGGAAGAATGTTTGTCACTGCTTCATAGCCACAAGAAGAATCTCTTTCGAATCCGCAAAACAATGGGTATTCTTTCACTGCACCTCTGTGCAATCTGTTCTTCTCTACTTCCATTCCGATAGTGAATTTAGAATCGTAGTTACCATCGCCTAAATCGACAAGGTTACGTTTCTGTGAAGACTTCAATGCTTTAATATCTGAAGACTTTGCACCTTTCGACATATCTCTGAAAGATGGCTTTCTGTGGTAAGAAGACATAACTCCTCTATCTCTTCTACCTTCTGTTGTGTATTGAATTTCTGTACTCATAATATCTGTGGTTTTAGATTGTGTCTTTGAAGACACTATTATTGATTAATTGAATTTTGTAAAAACTGAATTGCGTTTGCAATCTCTTCTAAATTGTTACCGGATACATTTCCTTGGTCATCAATTCTAATAGATAGATTTGTTCCGTTAGGATTTTTGTATGTCATCACAAATTGATAGTTAACTCTATCTTGCTCTACAGATGCTTCAGCAATTACTTCTGCTTCTGCTTCAGCAATCTCTTCTTCTGTAGCATCTTCACTAACTTCAATAGCAGTTAAATCTATTGTTCTGCTAAACTCAAGCAATCCGGCAATTGAACGATTTGCATCTTGTCCGACTTCATCACATTTAGTGTTGAATGCATCTACTATTCTTTGGTCAAGGTTAGCCACCTTGATTAGCTTGTAGAAGAATGACTTCTGATATCCGAAGACTTTCTTACCGAACTCTTCTTTGTTCCATTCAATTCCCTCTTCACGAAAGATTGCTTTTGCTTCATCACTTCCGAACCATTCAACTGCTTCGCCAATTAGCTTAGCAAGTTTTGTTGTGTGATTGAATTTGCTCTTGTGAGCATTGTCGATTGAACGCTGAATGCGTTTCACTTCATTTAGTTTCAGTGATTCTTTCACTGATGGCATTCTTAAGAATGCATTTTCGATTTCTAATAATTGACTCATTGTCTGTTAATTTTAAGTTAAATAATTGATTTTCAGTTACTTAGGGTTGTTCGAGACTCTCTCGTTCCCTTTGCATACTGCAATATACACAATTCTTTTCTAATATTAGTCTAATTCTATAATAAACTTTGTCTCTCTTTTTTCTCTTTCTATTTACGCAGTTTTGTTTACCCTAAAAAATCTTCGCACAGAGGTTAAGCAAAGTCTCTTTGTGTCTTCAAGGACACTATGTAATAGCTTTTACTCAAGGAATGGAGGAAAGGAGAGGAGGAACAGACAAACAACAGGAGATGTAACCGGAAGACGAGACGTTAAACGTCAGCAGCAGCAGCAGCAATATGTATTGCAGCAGCAGCAGCGATGAGGTCAAATAAAAAGCTAAAAAAATCCGGATGCGAGGATAAAAAGCATACCCCACCCCTCTAAAAAAAATCGGTTTTCGTTTTGGGGTCCGGCTGCGTGTGCCCGGGGGGAACCTAAACAGTATACATACCTAATATATTTTTTGTATATTTGTACAAAAGCATTAGATATGAAAATGAAATTTCAAAGTATGGGAGGTCTTAGAGTTGAGAAGGGAAGACTTATCAATGATAGACCCGATGGTATTACAGGTATCGCACAAGCTGCTCAATTGCGAAAGACTTTACATAGAGCAAGGAAAGTTGATATGATGGCTGACGGCATAGAACTTGCTGAAGGCAGAAAGAACTTCTACAGAATGTAGTTGATTTTGATTTGATTGATTGATAGGAAAGGAGGAGCATAATATGTTCCTCTTTTTTTTTGTACACCCATCAGGATTCGAACCTGAGACCTACTCATTAGAAGTGAGTTGTTCTATCCAACTGAACTATGGGTGCATTCAACATAGAGATGTTATTTTCTATGTTATTTAATTTTACTTAACTTATTGATTATCAGTTTATTATTTTATTTATGTTGATTATGTTAAAAATATTCTATCATAGATAGTAATTGAAAAAAATAAATAAAGTAGTAGTAGTAGTATAGAGAGTCAATGTTTCTTCATATAGTAATTTAGACAAAATATATACATACTGTTCTTGTGCTAAGATAAATATAATTCGTATCTTTGAGCAAATTAAATTAAATTAAAATGTCAGAAATAGGATACACACCAAAGAACCTACAATTCGATAGCGAAGGTAGAGACAAACTATTCAAAGGAATAGAACAAATTGCTAAAGCAGTTAAGTCAACCTTAGGACCTTCCGGTCAAACAGTTCTTATTGAATCACCAAACCACACTAACGGAATTACTGTAACTAAAGACGGAGTGACAGTAGCTAAAGCAGTTTCACTAATTGACCCAACAGAAAACTTGGCAGTTAAGATAATGAAACAAGCTTCTGAACGAACCGCAACACAAGCAGGAGACGGAACAACTACTGCTATTGTTTTAACTGAGGCAATTGTAGAAGCAGCCAAACACATTATTAATGACTCTAACAAGACAGATGTTCTTAGGGACTTAATTAAAGAAACGAACTTGATTGTTTCTAACCTGAAGGCTAAAGCCAAGAAAGTAACTAATAAGATGCTGAAGGATGTAGCCACTATCTCCGCAAACAATGATGAAGAGTTAGGTGATATTATAGCATCAGTTTATAAGAAGGTTGGTACAGATGGTATAGTAGCCGTGGATAAATCTCAAACATCAGATACATATTATGAAACCACAAATGGATTAAAAATTCAAAGAGGTTATGAATCACCATTGTTCGTAAACAATCAAAGAAAGGATGAATGTGTTCTTGAAGATTCTTATGTATTAGTTAGTGATGCACCAATTGAAAATATATTAAGTATAGAGAGTATACTTAAACCAATTATACAAGGAAATAAAAAGTTACTAATCATAGCACCAACCTCACAAAACGTAACGAACACTTTAGCTGCTAACGTTATGAAGAGTAATTTAAAGTTATGTGCTATAGGTCCACCATCATTCGGATACAAGCAACACGAACTAATGCAAGACATTGCTATTAGCGTTGGAGCAACTTACTTTAGTGAAAAGACCGGGGATGATTTATCATTGATGACAGAAAAAGATTTGGGTCACTGTGCTAAGGTGATAGTTAGCCGTGACTCAACGGTCATCATAAAAGATGATGAAGAGTTAAATGATACCGTAGGGAAAAGAGTAGCGGAACTTAGGGTTGCTATGACAAATGAAAAACGTAAAGAAGAAAAGGAGTTTATCTTAAGTAGAATCGCAACACTAAATGGTGGTGTCGGTGTAATATACGTTGGTGGTCAAACAGACTTAGAACAAAAAGAATTATACGATAGAGTTGATGATGCAGTATGTGCAGTACGTTCAGCTTTAGAGGAAGGCATACTTCCGGGAGGTGGTTCAGCATTAATGCAAGAAGCACACCGCATTGATTTCAGTAAAGGTGAAACCACAGTTGCTCAACAAATTTTAGTGAAAGCACTTCGTGCTCCTATGTTTCAGATATGGGAGAACGCAGGTATTAAATATGAAGGTCAGTATGAAGCTTCAAAAGTAGAATACAATGATGGCTTTGATGTAAAGGAAAGAAGGTGGGGAGATATGTATAAGATGGGAATCATTGACCCACTAAAGGTAACTAAGTCTGCATTACAAAATGCAGTGTCGGTTGCAGTAACTATTTTATCAACCAATGCTATTATTACAATGGCAAGAACATACGAACAGAAATGAAACCAATAGGACACTACATATTAATTAGACAAATAAAAGAAGAGATTAAGACAGAGTCAGGTTTGTTATTATCTGCAGATGATGTATCTAACATAAGATACAAAAAAGCTAAAGTTGTAAAGCCGGGAACAGATGTTTCTCACATTGCAGCAGAAGATATAATTTACTATGACTCAAGAGCAGGACACACAATGGTAATCAAAGACGAACAATATACAGTTATTTCTGAGAGGGATGTTGTTGTTGTCGAATAGTCTTGTTTAGCTTTTTAATGTAATTCCTGTACACCTTATCTGTATAGTTTGCTCCTTCCAAGAATAGAGGGTTTGAAGATTTACTTTCAGGTATTTCTTCTCCCTCTAATTTTTTATATAAAGATGTTATCATTCTTTGAGCCTTATAAGATAATTGGTATATGGCTCTACGCTTTCCTTCTTTCTTTCTAAAAGAATCTATCCAACCTTCCTTTCTTAATTTTTCAAATCTATTTTTATCCCAACTTAAGAGTTCGTCAAACTCATCAAAGTTATCTTTTGAAAAATATTTTTCGCTTCTCAAAAAGAGAAGCATTTCCAATTCCGCTTGACTTATGTCGTATTTCTTTTTGACATAGTACCTTATTACTCGCCAATATTTGAGGTAATCAACCATTCGATTAAATTTAATATCTTTGTAACAAAGATACATTTATTATGAGTGACGAAAAAAAATCAAGACCTAACTCTCAAACTGAAGAGAATAAGTACAAAGAGGGTAAGTCAAAAGAAAGCACAACTGCAAACTTAAATATCTTTAAACCTAAAGATGTTACGAAGTGGTCAAGAAACACAAGAAGTGACAGAAACAATAGAAAAGTTTCTTCAGGTGGTAAGATAACTTTTGGAGGTTCAAAGCTTGGAACAAGAATGCGTCTTCATAGAAAAAAGAACAATAGAACAACATAAATATATTATTATGCCGGATAAAGAAGATTTAAAAGCCAAGAAGAAAGCAGCGAGAGAAAAAAGAAGAACTGCAAGACAAGATGTTCGTTACAAAAAGAAGTTAAGAAAAGCTAAGAGTAAAGAAACTTTAGGTAAGCTTACGGGTAACGAAGTTAGACAGGTTAAAGGTGAAATTAAAATTGACAAGCTTAAAACAAAAAGAGCAAAGCAACTTGAGAGAAGAGGTAGAGATATGTCAAAGCCATTGTCAGATTCAAAGTTTGATGATGAATAAAAAACTTGTACCATATTTCTCTGCAGCTATAAAAAAGAATGGCAATCCTGATAAGTGGTCAGGACAGGCTAAACAAAAATATATAGACAACAGTCCTTATAAAAAAATAAAGAGGTAATGCCAAAAGATGCTTGTTACAGAAAGGCAATGAAGAGTTACGGTAAGTGGTCGGCTCGAGCTGCACAAGCAACTGCTAAGTGCCGTAAAAAAAAAGGTAAGGTACGAAAGACTGAGGCAGGTTCTAATTTAAAGAGGTGGACTAAAGAAAGATGGATAGATACTCGAACAAACAAACCTTGCGGAACAGGAGGTAAGAGTGAATATTGTAGACCATCAAGAAGAGTGTCTTCAAAGACACCGGTTACCAAAAAAGAAATGTCACAAAAGACATTAAAGAAAAAACAATCTGAGAAAGCAAGAATCGGAAAACAAGGAGCCGGAGGTAGAAAAGTTAAGTCTGTTCGAAGAAGAAAATAATATATGGCAGTTAGTAAAAAAAATATGAAGTGTAACTCGGTTAGACCGAGCACAAGACCGGGCAAGAAGAAAATGGTAAAAGCCTGTGAAGGTGGAAAAGAAAAACTAATTCACTTTGGTGCTAAAGGTTATGGTCATAATTATTCTGCTAAAGCGAGAAAATCTTTTAAAGCAAGACATAAATGTGGAACTGCTAAGTCTAAGTTGACGGCAAGGTATTGGTCCTGTAAAAAACTATGGGCAGGTAAAGGGGGAAGCACCAAGTCTTCACCAAAAAATAGACAAGGAAAATATTAGTATATTTGTAAAATAAAAAAAACAATTATGGCACAGGGATATAATTCAAGACTCGATGAGTCAATGGGAGCAAGAAACGGAAAGAAGTCTCAATCATACAAGTCTCGTAGAAACGAGTCAAAAGGTATGGAAAAAGCAATGGGTAAAAAAGCATACTCAGGAAACAAGTCTTCAGCACAAGGATGCTATCACAATATGAATTTGAAATTCGTTAAACACAACTTCTAATGGGGAAACTATTTGTAAAGATGGGATTGTGGATGCAATCCGTTTGGTGTAAATTCCAATGTAAATGGAATTGGCTTGTATCTAAGTTAATGTTTAATGTGGATTCTTGTCCTAACAAATTGTGTACTTGTAAAAAATAAATCAAAATGAAATCAAAAGGACTCGGAGATACTGTAGAAAAAATAACAACTGCCACAGGTATTAAACAAATTGTTGAAGCCGGAGCCAAAGTTTTAAAAAGAGACTGCGGATGTGGGAAAAGGAAAAAAATGTTAAACGACAAGTTTCCTTATAAAAAATAAAAAGATATGGCAACAAACAAAATACAAGGATATCAAGCACTTAGCATTGTTACTTCTGATAACGCTAACGTTCCTTACACTGTAATTAGAGTAAGTGGGGAATGCGATACAATAAGCACAGACCAATTGAATGGTATGTCCGGTGTGGAATTTATTAAGAATGGAGTAAAAGCAGGTGACATTGTAGTAAACACAATTACCGGTGTATCTGCAACGGTAACCGCAGTAATTGATTCTGAAGTGCTACAGTTAAATGCTAACATTTTTACTGTTGTTAATGAAACATATACTATATATGCAGCAAGTGCAGTTGACAACTACCAAGATGCAAATAACGGATGTGTCTTATACATTGGTAAAGGTGGTGCAGGTTTAGATTTAAAGATAACTCCATTGGCTAATCAATTACCTGTAGTTTTTAAAAATGTAAAAGAAGGATTCTTTCCTGTTCAAGTAAAGAAAGTTTGGAAGACAGGCACAACTTGTGCAGAAATTATAGCACTTTGGTAATATGGAAAAATTAACAATAGGCATAACAATTAGAATATGAAAAATTATTGGGTATATACTACCACTTGGGGAAACATCGTATTTAATTACAAACTAAATAATAATGAGTAATTGGATGGGAGATATTAAGATGTACCTTCTTAATATAGGTACTTTTGCGATTTCGATGTCGCATATAGATATGATTTTAAAAATCACCTTGCTTGTTTTATCAGTGGGATATACCGCTCAGCGTTGGTACTTGTTAGATAAGGAACGCAGAGAAAAAAATAACAATGAAGATTGAAAAACTTATAGTACATTGTTCAGCCACCCGAGAAGGTCAACATATAACTATTGACACTATAAGAGATTGGCACGTTAACGGCAGAGGTTGGAAAGATGTCGGCTATCATTATATTATTTATCTTGATGGCACAATTAAAAAAGGAAGAGAAGATAATGTTCCCGGTGCTCATTGTAGACAATACAATAGAAGCAGTTTGGGAATTTGTTATATTGGGGGTGTTGAGTCCGATGGAAAGACACCTAAGGATACAAGAACTTGTGAGCAAGAAGAAAGTTTAGAAAGTTTACTTATGACTTTAAAGGCAATTCACACCGATAGTGTTGTTCACGGTCATAGAGATTTCGCAAATAAAGCTTGTCCAAGTTTTGATGCAACGGAAGAGTATAAATATATAAGCGAAATAGAGTATGAAAAAAATAGTGGAATGGTTCGGGGGGAGTGTAGTTAAAGACTTACTCGGAGGACTTGATAATCTCTTTACTTCTAAAGAGGAAAAAATAAAAGCACAAAACGTTATAAAGCAAATTCTAATTCAAAAAGAATTAGAGTTGCAAAAAATGCAAACTGAAATCATAGTTACAGAAGCAAAAGGTAATTGGCTTCAAAGAAGTTGGAGACCAATATTAATGTTAGCTTTTGGTTTTATAGTAATCTATGTAAAGTTTATTGCACCATTATTTGATTTAAGAATTCCTGAGTTAGAAAATGAATTTTGGAATTTGTTGCAGTTAGGTATAGGTGGTTATGTTATAGGTAGGACAGGAGAGAAAATGATGAAGTCCTATTCTGATTCCAAAAAATAAACCATCAAATAATTTCAGTACCTTTGTATAATAATAAAAACTGCAAATATAGATGTCAAGAATTCGCTTATATCCAATTGATGAGAACGTAGTCGGTGGTGACAAAATGATTGGAACTAATATTAACAATGGAAGAACTAAAAACTTCTCAGTTAATAAAATGGTTCAATATATCAATGAGTCATCTGCAATTGACACTCAAACATTGAGATATAAGTTTCAGTTTTTAGAGACGGGAGATACATTAGAACCCGGAACATTATCTTTCAATCCACAACAAGGAAAGGTTGTTGATTTTATAAATGTATCAAACATAGTTTTAAGCGAAACAAGTTTAAGATATGTTAGTCAAGGTACACCAACAGATGTTTCAACTTTTTATTCAGCAATTATAGGCTCTCAGGTATTGATATCAGACACAACAGACATTTCTAAGTTTGGTGTTTTTGATTGGGATAGTAGTGTTGTTAGTGGTAATCCTAATTTTTACGATATAGGATTAACCCTAATTTCAGGACAAGGTGCTTTAGAAAAGGATAAAGAATATTTCATATCTTTGTTGTCGTGGAACCCATCGGGTGCGGGAGGAGATAAAACATTTGTGTTTTCACAAGGAGTTCCTTTATATCAATGGGATATTACACACGATTTAAATAAATTTCCTTCAGTAAGTGTTGTTAATTCATTTAACGAAGAAGTATTTGGTAAAGTAGATTATATAAACAAAAATAGAGTAACGGTAACTTTCGCAGCACCCTTTTCAGGTCAAGCGTACTGCAACTAAAAAAACAAAAACAATAAAATTATGGCAATAAAATTTTTAGATGCAATTGACTTAACAGGATTAGAAATCCAAAATGTCATTGCACAGAACAATCCGGGTAACCCTGCAAGTTCATTGGGTGAAGGACAATTTTTCTTTGATTCAACTGCAAAGACATTAAAGTATTATAATGGTTCAGGATGGGTAGAACTTGATGGTCAAGGTGGAGTAACAGGTATTACTGCAGGTCCCGGACTTTTAGCTTCTTCCTCAACGGGAGCGGTTACAATTAGTCCTGATTATTCAACTGCCAAAAACATTATTCTTTCAGCAACTAATTTAGCAGGTACACCTGTTCCTTTAGAGGCTCACATTATTTATTCAGATTCAAAGAGTGTTGTTAATTATGCAGCCGTACAAGACTTACCTTTTACTGCTAACACAGGTACAGTAACAGGGGTGTCAGGAACTGCTCCAATAGTTTCAAGTGGAGGTACTTCACCGACTATTAGCATTAATGACTTCACGGGTGCAAACGGAACAACTGCAGGAACTAAAGGTGCAGTACCTGCACCGGCAGCAGCAGATAATGTTAAGTATTTAAAAGGGGATGGAACTTGGGCAACTATTCCTTCAGGATTTGCAGGGTTTGATATTACAGATGGAACAACTGCATTCTCGGTAGCTTCAGGTCAGACCGTAGGTTTTATTTCTAAAACCTTAACTGTTGACACTTCTACTCCTCTTACAGTTAGTTTAGAGTTACCAACAACAGGAATAACTGCAGGTAATTATACCTCAGCAGATATTACTGTAGATGCTGAAGGTAGAATAACCAAGGTTAGTGATGGTGGTGCAGGAACAATGAGTTCATTTATACTAACATCAGATAGTGGTACAAACCAAACAATAACTGACGGGGAGACACTTACTATTAGTGGTGGTACTGCATTGTCAGGTGTGGTTGGTAATACAGATAAAGTAACTATTAATCACGATGCTTTTGGAAGTGCAGGAACATATGCATATCCTTCTCAAGTAGTAACAAACGCAACCGGTCACATTACCTCTATTACTGCAGGTAGTGCTCCGGGCACAATGAGTTCGTTTACTATTGAAGCTGACTCAGGAACTGCTGAAACAATTAGCAATGGTAACTCAATAAACTTTGCCGGTGGTGAAGGTATTGTTACTGATGTAGCAGCTACAGACCAAATAAATATTGTACTTGACCTTACGGAACTTCCTGCAAGAACTGCAACGATAGACCCTAAGTCAGATAAATTAATTGGATTGTTTGATAAAGCAGCAGACCAAAACACGGTTGTCATTGCTGATTTAACATTAAGTATGTGGGGAGCACCAACTGCTGACATAAGCATTGCTTCTAACAAACTTACTGATGTTAAAGACCCAACTGCTACTCAGGATGCAGCTACTAAAAACTATGTAGACACTACATTCGCAGGTTCAGGTGCATTGATTTACCAAGGTGGTTATGATGCAGATACTGCAGCACCAACAGGAGCAGCAGTTAAGAAAGGATTTACTTATGCAGTAACCAAAGCCGGTACAGGAAATCCTGTTGGATTTTGGAGTCCTGCTTTAGAGGTTGGTGATTTAATTATTGCTAATCAAGATAATCCTACAACTGCAGCAGATTGGACAGAGATTAACAAGAACATTGATGTTGCAACTGCAACGGTTCAAGGTATTGCTAACTTCCCAACTGCAGGTGGACTAAGTGTATCTGCAGGTGCAGTAAGCTTACCAAACAAAGTAACTGCAGGTAGTGCAGGTACTGCTTCTAAGTCTGCTGCAATAACAGTTGATGCTAAGGGTAGAGTAACTGCTTTATCAGATGCAGATATTTCTATATCAGCAAGTCAAGTTAAAAACTTCTGTGCAGAAGTTGAAGCTTGTCAAACTAAGAGGGAATATGTTGAGACAGTTGGTGGTAGTGATACATTTGTTATTAATCACAAACTTGCCTCACAAAATGTAATGGTTCAGGTGTATTCAAATACTTCACCTTTTGATACTGTTCACGTTACAGTAGAAAGAACTGATGTTAATACCGTAACAGTAAGAACCGCTAAACCACAAGCAGCAGCAGCACTTGTTGTAATGGTTCAGAAAATAGGCTAAAACTAAATGGCATATATAAAGTTTAAGGAACCCATTGACGTTACCGATGACCTTAAGGTTAACGGTACATCTTTGGGGTCCAATGCTTTTACGAGCACAACAATTCCAACAGACAATAATCAGTTAACTAACGGGAGGGGTTATATTACTCTTGCTCAAGTACCGGCTGAGTCTGATACTTTAGCTACAGTTACAGGGAGAGGTGCTACAACAAATAGTGCTCTTACTTTAAATGGTAACGTAACCTTAGGTAGTAGTGCCGATTTAGTATTTAAAGACTTAGGGGGAACTTTTCCAACATCAGGTAAAGGTTTTGATTGGACCTTAAATAATGATGGTGCAAGAATCTACGCACAACAACCATCTTCTGATTCAATTAATTTTGTTTTTGAATTAAGAGATAACACAACTGTAAACGATAAATTTATATTTTACGTTAAAGACTACAGAGGTGCAGCATTCAATAGAACTCCACTTGAATTGAGAGGTGGTACTATTGTTGATTTAGTAGATTCAGCTTTATATACCAATGGCTCTTTAAGACTTTCTAATACAGGTGTTCTTTCAAATGTAACAAACACCAATTGGGATAATGCTTACAACAATCAAATTACAAAACTTGCAGTAACCGGTAACACAACTAAAACATTAACTGCTACTCAACAAGATGGTGGTACGTTAACTGCATCTTGGACAGACAACTCAGCTTCAGTAAGCAATAATAAAATTACATTATCTGCAGGTTCAGGTATGAGTGGTGGAGGAGACTTTACACTAAACCAAACTACAGATGAAACAATCACATTAACAAATAACGACAAAGGCTCTTCTCAGGCAATATTTAAAAATGTTACTAATGGTGTGGGCATTATTAAAGCAACATCAAATAACGACACTTTAACTCTTATTGGTTGTAAAGGAACAAATGTAACTATTAACGAAGAAACAAGAGAAGTTGAGTTTTGTGTTGATAGACAAACATTATCTGTAGTAGGTGAGGAACTTACTATAACCGATGGTAACACTGTAACCCTACCAACAAACACAGGACCTCAAGGTCCTAAAGGAGATACGGGAGCACAAGGACCGGAAGGTCCGGAAGGACCACAAGGTGCAAAAGGAGACACGGGAGCAGCCGGTGCAAAAGGAGATACGGGAGCAGCCGGTGCAAAAGGAGATACGGGTAGTCGAGGACCAATAGGCTTGACAGGACCGGAGGGTCCTCAAGGTCCTAAAGGAGATACAGGCGACCAAGGTGTTAAAGGTGATACCGGAAGCCAAGGACCAATAGGATTAACAGGTCCACAAGGACCCGAAGGACCACAGGGTGATATTGGCAAGACCGGTGATACGGGTGCTAAAGGCGATACAGGTGCACGGGGTCCTATCGGATTGACAGGACCTGAAGGTCCACAAGGACCAAAGGGTGATACAGGTGACCAAGGTCCCAAAGGAGACACAGGTTCTCAGGGTCCTATAGGTTTGACGGGACCAACGGGACCCGAAGGACCACAGGGTAAGACCGGTGCCACAGGAGCCACCGGACCACAGGGACCTAAAGGAGATATTGGAGCAACAGGACCGGAAGGTCCTAAGGGAGATACCGGAAGTACGGGTCCACAAGGTGCTAAGGGAGATACCGGAAGTACGGGTCCACAAGGTCCGGAAGGACCCGAAGGACCACAAGGGAAAACCGGAGATACCGGTGGTGTTGGACCTGAAGGACCTAAGGGAGATACAGGTGCTAAGGGAGATACCGGAAGTACGGGACCAACGGGACCGGCAGGTGCTAAGGGTAGTACCGGAGCAGTTGGACCTGAAGGACCGGAAGGACCGGAAGGAGCCAAAGGCGATACGGGAGCAAAAGGAGACACGGGAGCAGTTGGACCGACAGGACCAAAAGGTAGCACCGGAAGTGTAGGACCGGAAGGACCTGCAGGAAAAGATGGAGCAACAGGTCCGGAAGGACCTGAAGGACCTAAAGGAAGCACAGGGTCAACGGGACCTCAAGGTCCACAGGGTCCGGCAGGAGCCAAAGGAAGCACAGGGTCAACGGGACCGCAGGGACCGGAAGGTCCGGAAGGTCCGGAAGGTCCGGCAGGAGCCAAAGGAAGTACAGGCTCAGTAGGACCGCAGGGACCGGAAGGTCCACAAGGAGAAAAAGGAAACACCGGTGCACAAGGACCAATAGGATTAACGGGACCTCAGGGAGCCAAAGGCGATACCGGAAGCCAAGGACCTCAGGGAGCCAAAGGTGATACAGGAAGTACAGGACCACAAGGACCACAGGGTCCGGCAGGAGCAGATGGTAAAGATGGAGCAACAGGACCTCAAGGTCCACAGGGTGCAACCGGCTCAAAAGGAGCAACCGGAGCAACAGGACCTCAAGGTCCACAAGGTCCACAAGGACCACAAGGACCTGCAGGAGCAGATGGTGGCGGTGATATTTTCCTTAACGGTAAACAAACACAAATTGTTAGACAAGATTATATTACAGAAGGTAAGACTGCATACTTGCAAATAACTTTTGATGATGGAAGTACAACTTGTATATTGTTAACTCGATGTGAGTTTTAATTGCAATAGAAAATTTCATATCTTTGTAACTAATAATTAATTTAATATAAATCAAATGGCAAAAAGTAAAAAATTGACAGAACAAGAACTTACACAAGTTCAATCAATGCTAAACGCATTCAATCAATTAAAGATGCAACTTGGAGATGCAGAACTACAAAAAGTAGCACTCGTTAAAAAGATTGACACTTTAAAATCTGATTATGCAGCAGTAGAATTAGAACTATCTAAAAAGTATGGTGAAGATTCTCAAATTGATGTTCAAACAGGAGAAGTAAAAAAGAAAGAAGAACTAACTAAAGTAGAATAATGGCAAGAATAAGTACATATGCAATAGATGGCATCCCAACAATTCACGACAAAGTAATTGGTACAAACGTTGATGATGCTGATGTTACAATGAATTATACCATTGGAGACATTATTGCATTAGTACCGGGAGGTTCAGCTTCCGTTCAGTCATTAAATACTCTTACGGGTGACTTAAACTTAGTTGGAGCCGGAGGCATTAGTATTAGTGCTTCCGGAACTGACATTACTATTACAGGCAGTGGCAGTGGTATTCAATCTATTGATGGAGCAACAGGTCCTGATATTGATTTAGTAGGTAAGGGAGGTATTACAATAACTGCAGTAGGGAACTTAATTAACATAGATGGTTCAGGTATTTCAGGAGGTAGTCCGGGAGCACCTAACCTTGGAGTTCAATATAATGATGGTGGTAACTTTGCTGCAGGTGATTTTTTCACAGTAGATTTAAAAGGATACGCAAACCCTGCAGTTAATATAGGTAAAAACCAAGAACTAAAAGGTCAGTTAAATATATTTTCAGGAACCGGTGAAGGCTCGTTTTTTGGAGAGACAAGATATTATGATGCAATTGGTTCGGGTCAATATGCTTCTTGGGCATCTCCGGGTCAAATATCAAAACAAAGCTATGCGGTTGCTCTACCGGAAAACGAACCGGCAACAGGTCAAGTATTAGTTATTGATAAAGTTGCAACCTCAACAACTCCTTACACATCTCTATGGTCTACCGTAGGTGGTAGTAGTGCTGATGAAAAATTTAAATATGATGCAGCAGATACTCAAGCAGGATATTGGAGTGAAAAAGTAACAATAGGTTCAGGTTTATCAGGTTCAGTTAATACAGATGTAAATGGTGTTAAAACACTAACTATAAGTGCTGTATCATACAATATGGTAAATAGTATTAAGGTTGGTAGTGATACTGAATCAGGAACATTTGAGTTTACAGGTTCAGGTGTTACTATGGACAACTCAAGTAATCCAACTGTAATTAATTTTGATTCAGGAAGTTCAGGAATTACAGGGGTTATAGGACCGAATGCATCTGTTGTAGGAGATATAACATTTAACGGTGCTTTAGTTTCTCAAACCGGAAATACATTTTCATTTGATTTACCAAAGAGTGGTCTTGTAACAAGTGTTACGGCAACTAATCCTATTAAGAGTTCCGGTGGAACAACACCGGATATTAGTATGAGTGCAGCTTCGGCAACAGGTGATGGGTATTTATCATCAGGAGACTTTGCTACTTTTAATAGTAAACAAGATGCTTTAGTTAGTGGAACAAATATTAAAACCGTTAATGGAAACAGTCTTCTTGGTAGTGGAAATTTAGCTATTACTGCTACTGCAACACCGGGTGGTTCAGCATCTAATGTTCAATTCCATAATTCAAGCGGATTATTAGATGGTGATATACAATTTACTTATAACTTAGATTCAGTTAATAAAATTGCTACGGTTAAAATAGGTGATGAAGTTTCTCCATCTGAAACTTATGGAGTATTAAGGCTTGACGGAAACAATGGTAGCCAAGGTGGTAAAGTTGAATTTAGAACAGGAAGCAGTAAAGCAGTTACTCCAAAAACAATTACTCTTCAAGCACCGACTTCAGGTGTTGACCAAGTGATTTCATTACCTGAAACTTTACCTACTGCAGGAACTCAAGTGTTAGGTCTTAAAGCAATCAGTGGAACAGACATAAGCACACAATGGGTAGACCAATCAGCATCTTCACTGCCTTATACAAGTTACGAGGTTCTTTTTTCAACTGCCGGTGGTGTGGTAAATGCTAAGCAATTAAATAACACAACGGCTTTGACTTTTGGTTGGACAGATAATCGTAATGGTACGTTAACTGTTAAAGCAAGTGGGACACTTCCGGATACTGATGAAGTATTTGTATTGTTAAATGGATTTGGTGGTTCAAAAGGTGGAATAGTTCAATGCTACTTTGGTGGTTTCGACAGAGTTCAAAAAGAAATTCAAATTGACATATATGATGAAGTACTTCAAAATCAAGCAATTGATATCATACAAGGCAACTTTGAACTTAGAATATACTAATGGATATTAGAAAAATTTCTATAGGACCTGATTATAAGTCAGGAGCAATGCATTATATTGTAGGTCAAGCAGTGTTAAATGGTAGTTATACAATTCATTTAATTAAGTTTGAAGAAGAGTCTGATAGTATTTTAATATACATTCAGAAAAATGATGAAATATTATTATGGAAAGAGTTCACATCTATGATGCCTGTCTCTATTGAATACAATATAAATTTTCTGTAATGACAGATAATGAAAGAAAAGAACTAACAGAAAAAGTAGAAGTTCTTAAAAAACAAAAAGAAAGTATCTCTGATTGGATGGAACAAATGTCAGTTGCTGATGAGATTCACAATATTGAAATGAAATTAAATGGAGTCAAACCAACTGATTCACATATAGACTGTATTGGTTGTGGCTCATAAATTAAATTATGAAATCACCTTTTGCTTTTATTGTAAAACCTTTAAAGGGTAAGCGATATAACAACACAAAAGAAATGTCCGGATTGGACATTATTATAAGTACATCTGAAGAGGATTTTCGATTTGCGAATCGAGAAGCCGAAGTAATAGAACTCCCCCTTGGATATAAAGGTCCAATAAAGGTGGGAGATTTTTTATTAGTACATCACAATGTTTTTAAGTTCTACAATGATATGAAGGGTACAAAACGAAGTGGTAAAAGTTACTTTAAGGATGATTTGTTTTTTGTAGAAAAAGAACAATTTTATATGTATCATAATGGCACACAATGGAATGCCTGTGATAGATACTGTTTTGTCAAACCTGCTCCCGTTGAAGAATCATATGTATACAAACCTTTAAGTGAAGAGCCTTTAGTAGGTATTATGGAATACCCAAACGATTATTTAAAATCTAAAGGTGTCACAAAAGGAGATAAGGTTTGTTACAAACCCAATAGTGAATATGAGTTCATCGTTGATGATGTTAAGATGTATAGAATGTTTGACCATCAAATCGTTATGTCAATATGAATGTAGGAATATTTGAAGATGTAATAAAGGATGTAGAGTCTTATGTTCAGGATATAAATGATTTTGGATTTGAAGATGTTAGTCTTGATGAGGGTTTGTTTAAGAATATACAGATAAGACCTGTAGATGAATTTGTTCTGTTTTTAGAAAAAAAATATCCATCGTATGAAGCAGTTTTAAATTTCATTAGACGTTCACCTAAGAACCAAGAAGAACCAAATTGGATTCATACAGATGAAATGATGGGAGACTTGACCGCTATACTTTACTTAAACACAGAGCATCCTGAAAAGGATGGAACTACGTTATATTATAAAGGAGAAAAAATGTGTATATTGAGGTCAAGATATAATAGGCTTATTGTTTTTCCATCTAACCTTTATCATTCAAGAAATATTTTTGAAAATTTTGGTTATGCAGAAAAAGCAAGATTAATACAAGTGTGTTTTTTAAAAGAAAAAAACAATGGATGATTTTCATAAATTTCTTGAAGAACAAAATATAGACTTAGAAACTCTTAATAATTATATTGACTCTGAAGAGTTTGAGTCACAAGCAGGACCTGTTGTCGATTTTGGCAATAATAATTATGAAGTTAGAAATTCAAGCATTGAAGGTTTTGGAATTTTTGCAACAAAAGATTTTAATAAAGGAGAAGTTATTGGATATGGAACTCTTGACGGATGTAGAACTATAGCAGGTAGGTATACAAACCACTCTAAACATCCTAATGCAGGATTTTATTATTTTAGAGATAATGAAAATATGATACTGTTAGCAAACGGGTACATCGAAGTAGACGAAGAAATTGTTGTTAATTACAGACACCATACTGACACAAGAAAATATTATGAGTAAGTATATTTATTGGGAAGATGAATGGAACGAACACGATGGTTCTCAGATTCCTATTAGAAAATCTAAAAGATTTAAAAATGAAATCAAAAGAAATAAAATTAAAAATAATAGAAGCAGGTCACAGGGCAGTGGAACAACTGATAAAGGTGGCGAAGGAAGCGATTATTAAACAAGACCCTGAGGATGACCTTTCTGCTGATAGATTAAAGAATGCAGCAGCTACTAAAAAATTAGCAATCTTTGATGCTTTTGAAATACTTAATCGTATAGAGGCTGAAAAGGATGCAATAGATTCATTAGAAAAAGGAACAAGTAAAACTGATACAAAACAAGGATTTGCAGAGCGAAGGTCTAAATAACTTATTTATAACCCTTAATGGTGTTGTACCAAAAAATGTTTTAAAGTCTAAGAACAAGGCTAAAACGTGGAAATATGGGTATGACACTAAGTATGAGTTTGTAGTTATTTCTAAGACAGGTCAGATTGGCGAGGTTATCAGTATAAGTGGATTAAAGGTAGCGTTACCATTAGAACCAAAAAAGTGTCTTCAAAGACACAAAAACCCTAAAGAACAATATTGGGAAAGAGAAGACCTTCCTAAGCAATTAAATAAAATACAATCTATATTTCAGTGGAATGAAATGTCATCTGAATTCAAAGACAGATGGGTGGATTATATTGAGGAAGAGTTTGATAGAAGGGAGCAAGGTTTATGGTTTATGTCCAATGGTAAACCAACATACATAACCGGAGCACATTATATGTATCTGCAATGGACAAGTATAGATGTGGGTTATCCGGACTTTAGAGAAGCTAATAGAATATTGTTTCTTTATTGGGAAGCATCAAAGGCAGACACAAGGAGTTTTGGAATGATATACTTAAAGATAAGACGTTCAGGCTTTTCTTTTATGTCATCATCTGAATGTGTTAATACAGGGACACTTGTAAAAGATGCAAGAGTAGGTATATTATCTAAGACAGGTTCTGATGCTAAAAAAATGTTTACAGATAAAGTAGTTCCTATAAACAGTAGGCTGCCGTTTTTCTTTAAACCTATTATGGATGGTATGGATAAGCCAAAAACAGAGTTGGCTTTTAGAATTCCTGCGGCAAAGATTACAAAGAAAAATATGTATGATACAACTAATGATGAGTTGTATGGGTTAGATACTACTATTGATTGGAAGAACACAGATGATAACAGTTATGATGGTGAAAAATTATTATTATTAGTTCACGATGAAAGTGGTAAATGGACAAAGCCTAATAACATTTTAAATAATTGGAGAGTTACCAAAACTTGTTTAAGGTTAGGTAGTAAAATTATAGGTAAATGTATGATGGGGTCCACATCAAATGCACTTGAAAAGGGTGGTGATAATTTTAAAAAACTATACACAGACTCTGATGTGGGAAAACGAAATGCAAATGGTCAAACCAAAAGCGGTATGTATTCACTTTTCATCCCTATGGAATGGAATATGGAAGGGTTTATAGATAGGTATGGTATGCCTGTTTTTGATACACCGGAAGAACCTGTTGTTGGAATAGATAATCAATTAATACATCAAGGAGCAATTGATTATTGGAAAAACGAAGTTGACTCTTTAAAAAATGACCCTGATGCATTAAATGAATATTACAGACAATTCCCAAGAACTGAGTCTCACGCATTTAGAGATGAAAGTAAACAGTCTCTTTTTAATCTAACTAAAATATATCAGCAAATAGATTACAATGATTCATTAATTATTGACCACCATATTACGAGAGGGTCATTGAGTTGGAAGAATGGAGTTAAAGATACTGAGGTAATATTTTCTCCAAATAATAGAGGAAGGTTTTTAGTTTCTTGGACCCCTAATAAGTCTTTACAAAACAGGGTTGATATAAGAAGAGGTATTAAGTATCCCGGCAATGAACACATAGGTGCATTCGGGTGTGATAGCTATGACATATCGGGTGTAGTTGGTGGTGGTGGCTCTAATGGAGCACTGCACGGGAAGACTATGTTTAGTATGGCTGAAGCACCAAGTAATGAATTTTTCTTAGAATACATAGCAAGACCACAAACTGCAGAAATATTTTTTGAAGATGTTTTAATGGCTTGTGTGTTTTATGGTATGCCTATATTAATAGAAAACAATAAGCCTCGATTATTATATCATTTTAAAAACAGAGGGTATAGAGGGTTTTGTATGAATAGACCTGATAAGGCATATACTAAATTATCAAAAACTGAAAGAGAGTTGGGTGGAATACCTAACTCAAGTGAAGCAGTAAAACAAGCACACGCTTCTGCGATTGAATCTTACATTGAAACTAATATAGGTTTTAAAGATGATATGGAGATTGGGGATATGGTTTTTTCAAGAACTTTAGAAGATTGGGCAAAGTTTGATATTAGCAATAGAACTAAGTATGATGCTTCTATTAGTTCAGGCTTAGCAATTATGGCAACACAGAAACACCTTTATTTACCTGAGAAAAAAGTTTCAAAAATAAAGGTTAACTTTGCAAGGTATAGTAACAAGGGCAAATATAGCGAAATTATTAGATGAAAAAAGTAAACATAAATATATCATCTGCCGGATTTCCAAGCCAATTTGTATCTGATTCAGAAAAAGCTACTGATGAATTTGGATTACAAATAGGACAGGCTATTCAATACGAATGGTTTAAAAAAGACGGCAGTGGTTGTAGATACTTTAGTCAGTGGAGAGACTTCAATAGACTAAGATTGTACGCAAGAGGTGAACAAGGTACAGGAAAATATAAAAACGAATTAGCAGTTGACGGAGATTTGTCTTATCTAAATTTGGATTGGACCCCCGTACCTGTATTACCTAAGTTTGTAGATATCGTAGTTAACGGTATGCAAGATAGAGAGTTTAGTGTTAAGGCTTACGCACAAGATGCTATGTCTCAATCTAAAAGAAGTAAGTATCAACAAATGATTGAAGGGCAAATGGTAGCTAAACCAATGCTCGAAACTATACAACAGAAGACCGGTGTCAATCCTTTTACTATGGAACCGGAGGACCTTCCTCAAACTGATGATGAGTTAAAGCTATATATGCAGTTGAACTATAAACCTGCAATTGAAATAGCAGAGGAAGAAGCGATTTCAACAATATTTGAAAGCAATAAATATAATGATATAAGAAAGCAGTTAGATTATGATTTAACTGTTTTAGGTGTTTCAGTAGCAAAGCACGAATTTTTACCCGGTGATGGGGTTAGACTTAAATATGTTGACCCTGCTAATGTTGTCTATAGCTATACAGAAGACCCGCACTTTAAAGATTGTTTCTATTGGGGAGAAATTAAAACAGTACCAATTACTGAGTTAATTAAAATTGACCCAACTTTAACTAACAATGATTTAGAAGAAATATCTTCATATGCACAAAGTTGGTTTGATTATTTTAATATAGCACAATATTATCAAAATGATATTTTCTATAAGGATACTGCTACGTTAATGTACTTCAATTATAAGTCTACTAAAAAAGTCACTTATAAAAGAAAAGTAAAAGATAATGGTAATGTAACTATGGTGGAAAAGGATGATACTTTTAATCCACCTATTGAAATGCAGGAAGAAGGAAACTTTGAAAAAGTTCAAAAAACAGTTGACGTATGGTATGAAGGGGTAATGGTTATGGGTACTAACATTATTCTCAAGTGGGACTTGATGGAAAATATGGTTAGACCTCAATCAGCAACCCAACACGCTATACCAAATTATGTAGCAGTTGCACCAAGAATGTATAAAGGTGTTATTGAATCTTTAGTAAGAAGAATGATACCTTTCGCTGATTTGATTCAGATTACACATTTAAAACTACAACAGGTTATAGCGAGAGTTGTACCTGATGGTGTGTTTATTGATGCTGATGGACTGAATGAAGTGGACCTTGGCACAGGGAATGCTTATAATCCCGAGGATGCTTTAAGGTTGTATTTTCAAACAGGTTCTGTTATTGGTAGAAGTTATACTCAAGAAGGAGACTTTAATCAAGCAAGAATTCCTATAAAAGAGTTACAGTCATCTTCGGGTGCATCGAAAACTCAAATGCTTTTAAGCAACTACAATCATTATTTAAACCAAATTAGATTAGTAACAGGGCTAAACGAAGCAAGAGATGGAAGCACACCTGACCCTAACTCTTTGGTTGGGTTACAAAAGTTAGCTGCATTAAATTCAAATGTAGCGACAAGACATATTTTAGATGGAAGCTTATACATATATCGTAGTCTTGCTGAGGCAACTACATATAGAGTAGCTGACATTTTGCAATACTCTGACTTTAAAGAAGAATTTATAAACCAAATCGGTAAATACAACGTCTCTATATTAAGTGATATAAATGATTTGTATATATATGATTTCGGAATATTTATTGAGTTAGCACCGGATGAAGAACAAAAACAACAATTGGAACAAAACATCCAAATGGCTTTATCTAAAGGTGATATTAATTTGGAGGATGCTATTGATATTCGTGAGATAAAAAATCTTAAACTTGCTAACCAACTTCTTAAAATGAAAAGGGTTTCTAAGCAAGAGAGAGATGAAAAAATGGCTATGCAGAAACAAGCTATGCAGTCTCAACAACAACTTAAGTCTCAAGAGATGGCAGTTCAGGCAGCACAGATGAAAGTGCAAATGGAGACAAAAGCAAAAATGGAGTTTAGACAAGCCGACATTGCTTTTGAAATAGAGAAATTAAAAGCTGAAGCACAATTGAAATCTCAATTAATGCAACAAGAGTTTGACTTAAATATGCAATTAAGAAATGCAGATGCAGAATTATTACAAAGCAGAGAGAGTCAAAGAGAAGATGCAAAAGCAAAAAGAATTTCTCAAGCTAATACAGAGCAATCTAAAATGATTAACCAACGTAAAAATAATTTACCTCCGATTAACTTTGAATCAAACGAGGATAGTTTAGATGGGTTTGACCTTGCAGAATTTAACCCAAGGTAACCGTCTAAAACTATAATAATTTTTGTGTAACTTTGTATAAAATTAAATTCAATTAAATATGGAAATAAAAGTAAGAGCAGTTGAAAGCAACGAAGAAAAGTCTATACAACAAGTTGAACAAGAGTTGTTAGATAAACACGAAGCACAACTAAATAACGAAACCACTCCTACACCTGAGACAGTAATTGTAAAGGAAGAAGTAGTTTCTAAAGAAGAGCCTAAGGCTGCAGAGCCTGAAGCAAAAGAAGAAATTAAAACTCAATCCTCAGAGTTAACCGAGGAAGATGTTCTTAAATTTATTGGTAATAGATATGGAAAAGAGTTTAAGTCTATTGACGAACTCAATCAACAGAGAGAGGAAGAACCTCTGCCTGAAGATGTTTCTAAATATCTACAGTATAAAAAAGATACAGGTCGTGGATTCGATGACTTTGCAAAATTGCAAAAGAATTACGATGAAATGGAACCTGACAATTTGCTAAGAGAATATTTATCTGCAACAGAAAAAGGTTTGGATGCAGAAGATATTGAAGACTTAATGGAAGATTATCATTATGATGAAGATATAGATGATGAAAAATCCATTAAGAAAATAAAATTAGCAAAGAAAAAGACTATTGCGAAAGCCAAGGAGTTTTTTGAGAAGCAACAGGAAACATATAAAGTTCCTCTCGAGTCGAGAAGGGGTCCAATTCCTGAAGTGGAAAACGAAGACTACGAGGCATATAAACAATATATAGCTGAAGCGAAGACAGTTAATGAACAAAACGCTCTTAAGAGTGAGGTGTTCACGAAGAAGACTGACAATGTGTTTAGTGAGTTCAAAGGTTTTGAGTTTACGTTAGACGACAATAAAGTTTATTTTTCTCCCGGTGATGCTGCTGAAATCAAGAAGACCCAAATGGACCCTTCTAACTTTATAAGAAAGTTTTTAGATGACAATGGGTTAATGAATGATGCAGGTGGTTATCACAGGTCATTAGCGATGGCGATGCACCCCGACAAATTTGCTAAGTTCTTTTATGAACAAGGTAAATCTGCTGCTGCTGAAGACACTATGAAGAAGTTAAAAAATGTAAATATGACGACTCGTAGTGCTCCTGAAGTATCATCAAAAGGAGGGATGCAAATAAAATCTTTAAGTAATGACTCAGGTCGTGGGTTAAAGATTAGGAATAGAAATAAATAACGTTTAAAAAAAAAAGTAAAATTATGAGTGTACAAGCAACTCCCGGTTTTGACTTACAACCAAGTGCTCAAAGAGTACCGCTTAAGTCAAACTATATTACTAATTTTGATTTCTTGAATCAGTATCTTCCTGATACTTATGAAAAGGAATTCGAAAGATATGGTAATAGAACAATCTCCTCATTCCTTAGAATGGTAGGAGCAGAAATGCCTTCTAACTCTGACCTTATTAAATGGGCAGAACAAGGAAGACTTCACACTAAATATGTAAACTGTACTACTGCTGCACTTGCAGGAGATTTAGAGTTTACATTAACAGTGAATGATGCAGGTAACCCTGCTTTCAGTGCAAACAACAGTATCGCAATCAGAATTGGACAAACCGTAATGGTGAGTGACAATGCAGGTGGTGGTTCAGTTAAATGTATTGTAACTGACGTAGATTACGCAGCACAAACTTTCAAGGTTGCAACTTATCCTGATACAGGTATTCCTATTGCAGGTGCAGCAGCGAAGTTTACTGTATTCATTTACGGTTCTGAATTTAAAAAAGGTACTCACGGAATGAAAGGTTCTCTTGAGGCTGATGACTTTATCTTCGAGAACTCTCCAATTATCATTAAAGATAAGTATGCAGTATCAGGTTCAGATATGGCTCAAATCGGTTGGGTAGAAATTACAACTGAAAATGGAGCAAACGGATACCTATGGTATTTGAAGTCTGAGCACGAAACAAGACTTAGATTTGATGACTACTTGGAAACTTCTATGATTGAAGCAGTTCCTGCTGATGCAGCAGGTGGTGTTGCTACTCAAGCAGTAGTAGGTGCTGAAGATGTAGGTAACAAAGGTTCTGAAGGTATCTTCTACGTTGTTGAAGACAGAGGTAACGTATGGGGTGGTGGAAACCCAACTACTCTTCCTGAGTGGGATACAGTTATTTCAAGACTTGACAAGCAAGGAGCAATCGAAGAAAACGTAATCTTTGTAGATAGAGATTTCTCTTTCGACATTGATGATATGCTTTCTGAGCAATCTTCTAATGCTGCAGGTGGTGTTTCTTACGGTCTATTTGACAACGAAAAAGAAATGGCATTGAACTTAGGTTTCACAGGATTCCGTAGAGGATATGACTTCTACAAGTCTGATTGGAAATATCTAAACGACCCAACTATGAGAGGTGGTTTAGCATCAGGACCGGCAGGTGTTGGTGGCTCAGGTAGAGTTAATGGACTTTTAGTTCCTGCAGGTTCTACTTCAGTATACGACCAAGTGTTAGGTAAAAACGCTAAGAGACCATTCTTGCACGTTAGATATAGAGCTTCAGAAACTGAAGACAGACGTTACAAGACTTGGATTACAGGTTCTGCAGGTGGAGCAGAAACTTCAAGCTTAGATGCTATGGAGGTTCACTTCTTATCTGAAAGAGCAGTATGTACTTTAGGTGCTAACAACTTCTTCTTATTCCAAGATTAAGATGATTATATTGGGGGAGTGTCTTTAAAGACACTCTCCCTTTTTTTAAACTTTAATTAAATTTTATAATAATGGCAAAAAAAACCAACAAGCAATTTGTAGCTAAGAGTTACAAGCTTACAAGAAACCGAGCACCTTTATCTTTTATGCTGCCGGTTAGACACTCCAAAAGATTTTCACTATTACATTTTGATGACACAACAGGAACCAACAGGGAACTTCGTTATGCACGAAACCAAAAGTCTTGTTTTGTAGATGAGCAAGATGAGAATGCATTAATGGAACCCATTATCTTTGAAGATGGGTTTTTGCACGTTGCTAAAGAGAATCAAGTTTTACAAGAATTTCTTCATTATCATCCATTAAATGGAAAGCAGTTTACTGAAATGGATAAAGCTAAAGATGCGGCAAAAGAGGTTGAAGACCTTATGGTGGAAGCAGATGCTTTAGCTGAAGCTAAAAAACTATCTATTGAGCAACTTGAAAATGTATGTAGAGTATTGTTTGGCACTGATACCACTAAATTATCAACTGCTGAATTAAAAAGAGATGTATTAGTATTCGCAAGAAATAATCCTTCTGATTTCTTAGAGGTTATTAATGACCCTGATTTGAAATTTATGGGAACTATACAAAGATTATTTGACCAAGGTTTATTGACAACTCGTAAGAGCGGTAAAGAAGTTTGGTACAATACACCAACTAATAAAACCAAAATGCTAAATGTTCCTTTTGGAGCAGAAGCTGAGGATATGGCAGGTTCATTTTTACAAAGTGATGATGGATTAGAAGCACTTAAACACTTAGAGGGTTTATTGGATTAGTAGTAATAATCACTTATTCTAAGAGAGGGGTCAGTTTTCTGACTCCTCTTTTTTTTTCATTATCTTTGTAAAAAAGAATGACAGATGATAAATTCAGTTAGACAAACAGTAATGTCGGTACTGAATAAGAATAACTACGGATATATATCCCCATCGGATTTTAACTTATTTGCAAAACAAGCACAGTTAGATTTATTTGAAGATTATTTTTATTCTTACAACTATCAGATTAACAAAGAGAATGCTCGTAAATCAGGTACGGGTTATGCTGATATTACCAAAGGATTAGAGGAGGTTATTGATACATTTTCTGAAACTCTACCTTTAACTCAAAGTGTTGTAAATACTAATGGGTATTTTTTGCCATCTCTATTAACCACTAACAACGATTACTACTTAATTAATAAAATGCTTATTAATAATAAAGTAATTACAAGTGGAACCACTACAAGTACCGTTGGTGGTCAAAATAAAATAGTAGATTCATCGGCAGACTTTAACGCAGATGGTGTAGAGATAGGAGATATAGTTGGTGTAGAAATAGGAAACATTGCTTATAATTTAGTTGTAACTGCAATAAACACAACGGGTGATGCTCTCACTGTTGCTCCAAATGTGGTAAATACATTCCCACTTACATATACCGTTTTTAAAGCAAGAACAGTAAAGGAAGCAGAGAAAGTTACGCATAGCAAAATAACTATGCTTAACAACTCTATTCTTACTTCTCCGAATCTAACATACCCGGCTTATACGCAAGAGGCATTGGTGGGTGATATGTTCCCTTATACTATAAACAACCCGGGTCAAGTTATATGTCAATACATAAGGTTCCCTTATACACCAAATTGGACATACGTTACATTGATTAATGGAGAACCTTCGTTTGATGAGAGTGCTGCTGATTATCAGGATTTTGAATTACCAAACGATGATGAGGTTAATTTAATAAATAAAATACTGCAATATGCAGGTATGTCTATAAGAGAAATAGGTGCAGTTCAATTCGCTCAGGCTGAAGAACAATCCAATAACCAAGAAGAGAAATAATTATGAGTTATATATCACAATATCAGTATTATGAAAATGGGGGACTACCTCCTGAAAATGCAAATTGGGGTTCATATCAATATGTCTCTCTTGAAGATATAGTTAACAATTTTATGTTAATGTATGCAGGGAATCATAACTTGATAAACAACGAAGAAAGATTTAAAGTTTTGTTTCACGCAAAAAGAGCGATTCAAGAACTGAACTACGATGCATTTAAAGAAATAAAAATATTAGAACTAAGTGTCTGTGACACATTGAGATATGTTCTTCCATCAGACTACGTTAATTGGGTGAGAATCTCTTTGTATAGAGATGGCTTATTAATGCCTTTAACAGAAAATATTCAGACTAATTGGTCCGGTGCTTATTTACAGGATAATGAATGTAGAATATTGTTTGATTTAGACGGCAATGCTTTATCTCCACAATATTCAGATTTAGATTACGACAGAATAAAAGGAACTAAACAAAGCATATACTTAAATCAAAACTCAGAGTATTATGGAAAAGCAGGTCATTGTGTAGATGGTGCTTGGTACTTTGAATATGGAATTGGTGCACGTTATGGTTTAAATACAGAGACTGCAAACGCTAATCCTACTTTTAAAATTAACCCCAAAGGAGGTGTAATTAATTTTAGTTCAGGTATGTCAGGTGAGTTATGTGTTCTTGAATATGTTTCTGATGGTATGGAGAATGGTGATGATAGTTTAGTTACAGTGAATAAATTATTTGAAGAGTTTATTTATGCATACATTGAGTTTGCAATACTTAGCACTAAACTTAATACTCAAGAATATATTGTTGCAAGAAAGAGAAAGCGTAAAGCTGCACTCTTAAGAAATGCAAAAATTAGAATTAGTAACATACATCCCGGAAGACTATTGCAAAACTTAAGGGGTAGAGATAAGTGGCTAAAATAATATGGCGAATATAACAAGAAACTTTACCCAAGGTAAAATGAACAAAATGGTTGATGAGCGACTCGTTCCAAACGGGGAGTACATTGATGCATTAAATGTTCGTATGGGTTCAACGGAAGGTGCTGAAATAGGGGTTATAGAAAACTCAAAGGGTAATCTATTAATAACCAATATTCAAGTTGATGGTGTTGCATTATCTGCTCAAGCCAAATGTATAGGTGCTTTTGAGGATGGTGCTTTTGAAACCATTTATTGGATGATACACGACCCTGCATTTACTGATAGCAACACAGGTAAGTTGGACTTAATAGTTTCTTGGAATTCAAATAATAATATAGTTGTATATCACATTATTAGTAAAGACGATGGTGGCGGTGTAGATACTACATTAAACTTTAATGATGACTATTTATTTACAGGAGTTGATAAGGTAGAAAACTTGTTGTTTTTTACAGATAATTATAATCCTCCAAGAAAAATAAATGTACAAAAAAATTATGCAAATCCTGATGCAAGTGGAGTAGATGGATTTCCTGCAGAAGATATATTGGTTATTAAAAAACCTCCCACTCACGCACCTGATATTTTACTATTACAAACAGGTAGTCAGGAAAACTTTTTAGAGGAAAGATTTATTTGTTTTGGGTATAGATACAAGTATGATGATGATGAGTATTCGGCTACATCACAGTTTACACCACCTGCTTTTAATCCGGGACCTTTTCTGTTTTCCGGTGAGAGTTATCTTAATGAGGGTGTGGTTAACATTTATAACACGGCTTTAGTTACGTTTAATACAGGAGGACCTTTAGTAAAAGGGGTTGACCTTTTGTTCAAAGAGGCTAACAGTCCTGTTATAAAAATCATTGAAAAACTTAATAAGAATGACCAAGGTTATTCAGACTTTCAGGATGTAACATACTCTTTTACTAATAGTAAAATTTTTACAATATTACCTGAGGCAGAAGTTTTAAGACTGTATGACAACGTTCCGTTACTTGCTCAAGCATCAACCTTAATGGGTAACAGAATTATGTACGGTAACTATGTTGAGGGATATAATATGGTTACAGGAGACGGTAATCCTGTTAGACTTGATTATACAACAGAAGCAGTTTCAGAATCTTTTGATGACACAGACGTTGAAGGGGAATCTTTTAATGTTAACTACACAATAGATGGCTCTCAAACAATAAACGATGCAGGTTTAGAATATGACTTTCAAGGAGTTGATTTAGTAGAGGGTGCTACAATAACAGTGTTATGTACATTTGAACACGCATCCTTTAGTGGTGGAACAACACCTGTTGAAACAAATGAAGAACTACTATTTCAGTATACTTTCTTGCTACAACAAGATTATGCAAGTGTGTATGAATGGGGAATAAGTAGTATTACATTAGGTCAATTAGGTACTTCATTACCCGGTGGTAATATTCAGCCTATGGCTACTCGAGATGATGGTAGCACAATGACAGATGCTTTTAATAGATTATTTAAACCTGACTTAGACGGAACAGAACTTATTTATCAAAGTGGTATAAGTGCAGTAGAACAAGCTATTCAGCTTGATGTAACTCCGGGTTCTAATATTGTTAAATTTAGATTTCCTGCTGCTCAATATGCTTCGCCTGATATTGTAACACCTACAACTATAACAACTGAATATTTTAAAGCAGTTGATGTAGAACTTTTATATAACAAATTAGGTTCAGGAGAAAGTCTACATAGTAACAGAGGGTATGAGGTTGGTATTATTTATATGGATGAGTTTAATCGTTCAACACCTGCATTGGTTAGCCAATATAATACAACTCATTTTTCCTGTGATGACTCTGATACTGCTAACAGTATATATGTTAATATACCAACATCACAAATTGCTCCATTTTGGGCAACAAATTATAAGTTTGCTATAAAGCCTGATAGAGAAACATATGAAACAATTTATTCAAGCATATTCTTTACCGACCCACAAGATAGTCAAACGTACTTTTTACTTCAAGGAGAAAACTCTCAAAAGATTACAGAGGGTCAAAGACTGATTGTAAAGAGAGATGTTGATGGTCCAACTTCAGGTTGTGTATTTGCTACTGTTCTTGAAAAAGATGCTAAGCAAAAAGACTTTATAGAGGTAGCATCCGAGGCAGACCCAACTACGAATCTTCCTATTCCTTCAGGAACTTATATGAAGATTAAGGCTAATTCGTTTGGAGTTCAGCAAGGAGAGAATGCAGTTGTAGATTATGGTTGTAAAAGCGAAACGAGAAAATCATCAGGTAGTTACCCACAGGTTAATTATCCGGTAACTTTATCTCAGCCGGACCCTAATATTCCCGGCTCTACAAATACAGATTACACCATTCCTGCAAACTCAAGAGTTACTTTTGACATAGAGGTTAAAAGAAGAGGTTCGGGGAATAAGTGTGAGGGTAGAAGATGGAACTTAGAAAAAACTGCAGTTGCTTCTCAAGATTACGACAACTTTCAAGAATGGTTTGAGGGAGATAATATAAAAGATGTATTAGCACTTGGTGTTAGTAGTATTGGTAATCCGGGAAGTGGTTGTGATTTTGATACAGATTATGTAGGTACAACTACAGGTTCTCTTCCTCAAGATTTGTGTACAATATATTTTGGGTTTTATAGAAACTCTTCTACAAACCAATTGTATTTTCAAACAAGAGGTACAAGAGCGTGTGGTAGCACTAAGAAAAGAAGGTCTTCTTTAAAAGTTTGTATTACTGTTTTTAGAGCAGAGAATACTTGTGTTTTTGAAAGTGAGCCACTTGATGCATCACCGGATATTTGGTATGAAGGTTCAGAAACATTTAGTGTTATTAGAGGAAACAACATATGTAATTTCACAATAGAGAATGACGACATAAACGATGTGGTATTTGACTACGTTGATATTAATGGGTCACCTCAGCAGGTTTTAGTTACAGGCAATTCGGCAGGTTCAGGAACCACAATAACATTAGCTGCAGAATGTGGTAGTGTTAGTATAAACCCTTCAACACCACCGTTTGACCCGACAGATATAAATATAGGTTCAACCCCAATACCGGCAGGTACACACTTAGGTAATATTCAAAACCAAGTAATATCAACTAATCAACCTGCAATAATTGATTCAAAGTTTTTTAATTGTTATGCGTTTGGAAATGGTGTTGAAAGCTATAAAATTAGAGACAGTGTAATTGGCAAGGATTTTAAACTTGGGAATAGAGTAACTTCTACAGAGGCTATAGACTATTCAAGAGTTCGAAGAGGAGCAGATATTACTTACAGTGGTATTTACAATGATGAATCAAACGTAAATAGACTTAATGAATTTAACGGAGGATTACTAAACTTTAAAGCTTTAGAAGAATCATTTGGTCCTATTCAAAAATTATTTGCAAGAGAGACTGATGTACTAACATTGCAAGAGGATAAGATATCCTATGTTCTTCAGGGAAAGAATCTATTGTCAGATGCAGGTGCAGGTAACTTATTACAATCGGTCCCTGAGGTTTTAGGAACTCAAATAGCAAGAATAGAAGAGTTTGGCATTAGTCACAACCCTGAAAGTTTTGCTAAATGGGGTCCCGATAAATATTTTACTGATGCTAAGCGTGGTGCAGTTTTAAAACTCAGTGGAACAAGTTACCAAAACGACAGTCTTGAAACTATATCAGGATATGGTATGCGTACTTGGTTTAGAGATTTGTTTAACACACAATTTGAAACTCAAAAGTTAGGAGGGTTTGACCCTTATATGAATGAGTACGTTTTAAATTCAAATAAAGAATTAATTCCTGTGGAAAAAGAATGTGTGGCTTGTGGTGTATCACAACAACTTACAATTCTTGCTTCACAAGATTTTGATGCTTGTTTTGAAATGGGAGAGGTTATAGGACCTGTTGAAATAGTTTGGGATGTTGCTCAAATCAGTGGAACGTTTGATGTTATTATTGAGTATAATGGTAACACCACAACTGTATCTAATGAGAATTCAAGTGGAAGTGTAGTTATTCAGAAAAATGTGATTTCAGTTACTGAAATAAATGTAACAATAAGTTCTACTAATGCAGTAACCTTAACCCTAAATGTTCCTTGTCCTGATGCAAAAACAATAACCGTTATAGAGGTTGTTGCCACAAGTGCAAATGAATCAGGTTTGGATATTCATACTCAGTTTAGATACGTTGATGGTACTTTTGTTTCTCCATTAACATCTACGTTAGTTCAGTTTGACTCGGGTGCAGGTAATCCTGTAGTTAGTTATTATAATGTGGTTTCAGGTCAGCAAGGTAATGGAGCAATTCCAACAACAGGTTCTACTGTAAAAATGTTATGGAACAAGTTTGTTACAGATACTGCAGTTTGGGATAACAATACTAATAAACTTAGATATCTCAGAACTGCTGATAACTTTGCAAACACATCACAATCAATAGCTGCATTAATACCACAGTGTACTACTTTGGTTACTGACACTTCGGGTCAACCAAATGTTTATACAGGTGAATTCACAATGCCGGGTGGTAGTGATGGAGATTATTTGTATTTAGTATGGGATTTAAGAAAACCAACTGCAATAGATTTATGTAAAGGTAACGACCTATTAGGTGCTTGTTGTGGTTGTAACGAATCACCTGATTAAAATTAAATATTATGGCAATATATTACATAGACGGAACAACACTAAGCAACTCAACTGCGGTATACACAGACCCCACGTTGGCTAATTATGCACCTGCTGCTTTTTATTCAGATGGTGTGGTTTCAAGAGAGCAAGTCCCTGTAGGCAATTTTTTTGAATTATTACCTCCTCAAATTTGTCCTACTTGTGCTACTCCTTGCGGAACTTCCATAGCAGCATCAGGTGGTGAAGGTATTTATAGGTTAGACGTAGATACGGGAGGAACTGCTACAGATACGGGTGCTATAGTTATAACGTTTGACCCTGCAAATGTGCCTGACGGTATTAAAGTTATTTATGACGGAACAACTTACAATAAATTAAGTTCACCACAGTTTGGTTTGTTACAATCAGGAACTGCAGGAGTGCCAACATTCATAGGTTCAACAGGAAGTCAAGGTGGTTGTGGTGGTGCGATAGAAGGAAATTACAATCTTACAGTTTATGAATACTCAGGTTCTTCATTTGTTAATACAGGGAATTCTGAGACTGTAATTATAAACGCACCTCAAAACCAACTAACTGCAGGTGGTCCGGGTGATTGTGTTATGGTTGTGCCAAAACCAAACCCATCTCCTACTGTTGTAAATGTAGAGGTTATAGGACCTTGTGGTGGAACTGTTTGGAGTATTGATGTTAAATGTCCTGTAGAAATACCTAAACTTCTTGCAGGGTACAATTCAAACCAAGAACAAGCTTGTGCTGAAATTTTAGACCAATATGTTTATCACGTTCCGGTAAATGGTCAATCATCTCAAAACAATGTGTTTGTTCACGATTATATTTTTGCGGATAATAACGGTGCAGTATCCGTAAATGATGGGTGGTATTTACATCCTACCGGATACATCTATAGGGTACAAAGCGGTGTAGTTACAGACAAGCAAAGCAACTACTGTAATACTATTACATTAGAAGATTGTACTACAGGTCAACTTTGGACAATGAATGACAGATTTAACACTAATGTTGTCGGTGAGGTTATTCAGTATAAAAGAGTAAATTTAGTAACCCAAGAAGTTGAAACAACTATTTACTGTGGTGAAATAACCTCTACAGGTAGTGGTTCGACAAATGCACAACAAGTAAGTCCAATAAGCAGAGCCTGTGATGACACAGTACACTGTCCATAAAATATAAAATATGAGTAATCAAGTAAATAAGGATACGATATACACATTAACCTATGATAATGGAGTTAAAGGATTTCCATCTTTTTATTCATATTATCCGGATTGGATGATTGGTATGAACAATTATTTCTATACGTTTAAGGGGGGTAATCTTTATCGACATAATACAAACCCTGTAAGAAATAGATACTATGGTGTAAACTATCCATCTATAATGCAATCTGTATTCAATGACATACCCTTAGAAAATAAACTTTTTAAAACAATAAACTTAGAGGGGGATGATAGTTGGGGTACAATATTAATTAGTGACCAACAAGACGATGGCTTTATATTAAAAGATTGGTACGAAGAAAAGGAAGGTGCTTTTTTTGCTTTTGTTAGAAACAATGGAACAACACCGGCTCAATTAAGCGAGTATGCTTTACGTTCTTTAAATGGTATAGGTACAAGTGCAGACATCGTTGTGACAGGTTCAACCACAACTGTTTCTTTCCCTGTAACTATGCCTATAGGCAGTATAATATCTGTAGGTTCTCCACTAAACAATGATGGTGATATGCTTTATTTTGGTGCACCTTTACCAACATTATTGGGTAGAATAATTGAGGTCAATCAAGACTTCCCTGCAGGTATAAATAATATAGTTGTAGATAACTCAATAGGTGTTCCTGCTCCGAGCACAACTGAATATATTTTGTATATAAAAAACTCAGTTGCTGAGTCTCACGGAATACTTGGACACTATGGTGTATTCACGTTAACTAATAATAATACAGATAAGGTTGAATTGTTTTCAGTAGAAAGCGAAGTAATGAAATCATTCCCTTAAATTTCTTATCTTTGTTGTTGAATGATATTTGATATAAGACCACTTAATTCAGATGATTATGACACCATCCTTGTAGATTGGTGGAAAGATTGGGGGTGGACACCTCCTCCAAAAGACTTTCTACCTCAAGAAGGAACAGGTGGGATGATGGTATTAGACCCTGACGGAACACCAATTTGTGCAGGTTTTATATACATAACTAATTCGAATGTAAGTCTTATAGAGTTTATGGTGTCAAGTAAAAAATATAGAAAAAAACCACATAGAAAAAATGCTATGGGTTTGTTGATTGAAACGTTAACAAATGTAAGTAAAAGAAATGGTGCTAAATATTGCTACTCTTTGTTAAAACATAAATCTTTAATGGGCACTTTTGAATCATTGGGATATGTTAAAGGAGATTCTAATACTTATGAAATGATAAAAAACTTATAAATTATGGCAGCAGCAACGGCAATAGCAGCAGCAGGTTTAGCGGTATCCATAGGGACTACTGCGGTATCCTTCTCTCAAGCAAGTAAACAAAGAAAGGCTCAACAACAAGCAGAAATTGATGCAGACAAAGCAATGGCAGAAGCAAGAGGAAAACTCGATGTAAATTTTGCGGAGCAAATGTCTATCAAAAAAGAAGCTTATGATAATGAGCGTGAGGCTTTATTAGTACAGGGTGCTATGGCAACTCAAGCAGGTATCGAAAGTGAAAGAGGCTCGGCTGCTTCTGCAGGTAGAGTTTATGCTGCACAACAGGCAGGACAAGCACAGGTAAGAGGTGCTATGGCTGATGAGATGACAAACATCGAAAACGCTATTATAGAAGAAGATTCAAGGCTAAGAGATTTAGATGTAGCATTAGATTTAGAAGAGGTAGCAGGTAATCAACAAAAAGCTGCTGATGCTCAGAGAGCAGCAGAGATGGCTAAGCAACAAGGTATTCAAGGTATTATGAACACTGCACAACAAGCAGCAGCGTTTGTTCCTTTATATGGTCAGAACACTGCAGCACAGAGAGCGGCAGTTGGTCAAATTGATAACATAGATGCCAATACATTTGCAGCAAAAGGAACAGGAGCAACTTTTCAGGACCCTGCTGCAATTGCTGCTATGAGTAACAAAGACTTTAGAGTGTATAAAAGAAGTTTAAGTGATGCTCAGAGTAATATGTTGTTTCAAAACCAACAATATATAAATGCATACTCTAATCCTTTTAATGCATATCTTGGAAATACTGCTGCGGTTACAGGAGCACCGAAATAAACTAAAACTAAGAAATGGCAACAGCATATAAATACGTTGAAAGACAAGCAGAGGACAATATTAATTGGGCAGAAGTTGGTAGCAACTTTAATAATATGCTCAAAGAGGAGATGCGTGTCCGAGAGGAAAAGAAAGCTGCCATTGATGAAGCCTCAAGAGAATATCAGAGAGTTTTAAATAATGTTCCTCAAGGTGAAAACCAAGACTTAAATGGATTTGCAATTGGATTTGCTGATGACCTACAAAAACAAATGTTGATGCAAGAGACTTTGTTAAAAAGTGGTCAATTAACTCCTAAGAAATACACGATGATGAGGCAAAACTTAACCGATGGAACTGACCAAGGTTTTAGTTTACTTCAAGATTATAATGATGAGTATACCAAAAAGATGGATATGCTATCGTCAGAACTTCCGTATGGTGAACAGTTATCTGAAATTGATTTGCAGATTATGGCAAATGTTGAGGGGTTCTCAAACTTTAATAATTCAAAATTAGTTATTAATCCCGAGACAGGTTTAGTATCTATGGGTAAAATGATTGACGATGGTAAGGGTGGAAAAATGCTTGACCCTAACCGAAACAATTTGGTTTCAGTACAAAATTTAAAAAACAGAATAAAAACATCAATTACTAAATATGATGTTGTTGGTAATGCTAAGGATTGGACAAACTCCTTAGGTCAAGATATAAAAGCAACTGTTCAAAGTATGGGTACAACATATACTGCAGGTACTTTAAAAACAATTGAAGACATAAGACAAAGAGAAGGTGGCTATGCCGGAATGGATGACAAAAAATTAGCAGCACTTGCTGCAGAAATGGGAGTCAAGCCAAGTGATTTGAAGGCATTAAGTTTATGGGAAGAGTCTTCTAAAACTTGGGCACAAGGTCAATTGCAAAGCGGCTCGTTTAACGGAGCATCTATCCTTATGGATTTTAATAAAGCCACTCCCGATGGTCAGCAGTATACAACCACGTTTGATGAGGCTGAGACTTTAGATGCTAATGGCAAGAGAAAGCAAAATGTAATTTTGTTGAAATCAGAAAATGGTCGTACTGTTACAGATATGACAGACGAACAAAATGCAGTTGCTGCAAGAACATTAGCCGCTCAAGCAGAGATGCAAATTGACTACAAGGAAAAAGTAGATACAGAAAGAATGAAGTTTGAGGCAAGACCTAAAACTCCAACCGAAGATGCAAATAATAAAAAAGCACAAGAAGACAAATCTGTAGTAGGTAACTTTGCTAAGCTTTGGTATGGTAATGATACAGAGGTTAAGGAGGCAGAAGATTTCCTAAGAAGTCTTAACTCTGACATCGTATCTTTTGATAGGGATGGAACATCAGTTGTTGTTGAATTTTCAGATGGCAGAAGTGAAACGCTTTCATTTACAGATGATGCAGGGGTACGAGTAGACCAAGCTTCATTTATAAAAGGTAACGTAAATAAAATATTGTCCGAGGACAATAAAATAAAAGATGTAGATGCTACCCTTAAAAAATCTAAATTTGACCAAGACAGAGAGTTTAATGAAAAATCAGTAGGCTTTAGTGCAGGTACTGATGCAGATACTAAGGAACCTCTTCAGAAAGCGTTTGAACGAGTTATAAAGAAAGAGAATCCTATTCCAAAAGGTGCAATTAAACTTGATGACAAAAATGCTTCTGTGCCCGGTGTACAAGCATTTGTAAATTCACTTCCGGGTCTTTCAGGTAAGTATACTGTTAGAGCAGGAGGATGGGGTACAGATGATTATATTGAAATAGTAGATGCAAAAGGTAATGTGGTGGTTAAATCTCCTGATTTTAGTTCAAGCTATCCACCTGATTCTTGGTGGCAATCTATTTATGATTTGTCTACTAATCAAACCTCAATGGAAGATAAGGGTTTAATTACACAAGGAAAAAGAAAAACCATAAAGGCAACAACAAAAACAAGTAAGAAACAAGCAGCAGCAGCCGCCAACAATAACGCAGGTGGTGGTACATCAAGATAATATAAAGGTATGAATCCATTAGAAGGCAAAACAAAAGAAGAGGTTGAACAACTGTTAAGGGATTACATTACTACGGTTAACAACCCGGTATATAAAGGGAATATAGATGTAATAAATTCTAAGTTCCCTGAATTTAGTGGAATAGATGTTCAGGTGTTACAGGACTATATTGCCACTTATAATAATCCGGAATACTCAGGAAATTACGATGTAATAAATTCTAAGTTTCCTGAATTTTTTGCAGGAGTAAAAAAAAAAAAACAAACACAAGAAGATACGGATTCTTCTTCGGAAGATGGTTCTTCGGATTTGTCCGACATTCCTGAATTTGACCCAAGTACATTTAATTATGACCCAACCGCACCGGGTGCTCCAAGAGACACAAGAGAAGATGGCTATGTAAGTCCTATGTCTACCCAAAATATGGGTATGTATCCTGAGCAAAATGTTCTTGAAAGAGCACAAAACCAAATGGCAGCAGACTTTGCTTTTACGACAGAGCAAAGAAATAAAGATTTACCGGACCTAAGACTACAACAAGAGCAAGAGGCTAAGGCTAAAGAAATAGAAAGAGAGTTAAAGAATGCAGAGATATTAGGTGTACTACAAGACGAAACTTTTGTAAATGAAATATCACAAATAGATGCTTCTCTTATAGATAAAGAAGAGGAAGAGGTTGTTCCTTTTTTAATAAAGAATTTTAAAAAATATGGGTTTAGGTTTGTTGAATCAGGCATTGGCGATAACGTTACTGTAACTGCACCTGATGGAAAAACTACAACTACAATTGATTTAGACCCCTTCACATCTGACGGGGAAAGACAAGGAGCAGATAAACTAAGAAACTTTATAAAAGGAAACCTTGGTGGTGCTGCTAAAAAACCTTTATCGTCTGAAGTTCAAAAAGCAATCAAAGCAAAAACATTAAGAAAGATTCCTTTAAAAAACGAAGATGGAACAGTATCAACTGTTAGAATGACCTCGTTTGAAGAGGATGGTAAGCACAAGGTTATACCTATGCTGCATCCTGTTAATCCTGACCACTATACATCAGATGGGATGTGGTGGCATCAAGACTTAAGTTTTGATGAGGCTTTAAAATTGGCAAGAGAAAGAGATGAGGTTTTTGAATTCGACACCAAAGAAGAAGCAGAGGCTTTTGCTCAGGGCAGTTGGAAGGATGTGGCTACTGCAGAGGCAGAGATGGAAAAATACTATGATGAGAGAGGTCTTGATTATTCTACTGAAAGAAAACTTTTATCTGATTATGACGAAGCTAAAGACACAGAAAACTTTTTAAGTGGTGCTCCGTTTAAACAAGAAGACCTTAGTCCTCAGGACCAAATAAAATATGATAAATTTTATATCAATGGTAGATTAAGGGATGATTCTTATGAACTTAAAAAGGCTGCTACAAAAAGAAGAGAAGAATTAGCAGATGCATATCTTGATGACGAAGCAATGTATGTTAGGGAAGAAGCAGACCTTTATCTTGAAAAAAGAAGAAAGGCTACTATTGGGGATGCAATAAAAATAAACGTTGCCGCAAAAGAAGCTGAACAAGCAATTGAAAATAAAAGCTTAAGATATTTTGGTGTGAAGCCAAGTGAATTAAGTCTTTACGAACCCCAAGACGAAAGAGAGGCTCAGATAAAAAAAGTTATTGAATTAGAGTATGGTGCTCAACAATACAAATCTCAGATTGCTGCAGATGCTTATAAAGAAGCTTCAACATACTATGATTTAAAGTACGACAAGTATGCTGAAAAAGAGTATGCTGAAAATTGGGAAGGGTTTCAAGTAGCCTTAGAGAACGGAACCAATATGGGTAAAGCAGGTGATTTAATTTTAGCTGCTACAATGTACCCGGGGTTTATGGATGGTATTGACCTTGAAGACCCTGAGTCTACTTCATTAATGGCAGAGAAGATTGTAGACTATATGAATCGAACTTCTGACAAAAGGTCAAGAGTTTTAAATAGATGGGAGAAAGCATCTAATATGGATGAGAATTGGGATGTTATTTTAGACGACCCATTTGAGTGGATGACATCATTAGCAGCACATAGTCTCTCTATGATGTTGCCGTATGGTAAAAAGATTATTCCTATATCTATGGCTGCAGGTACAGTTGCAGGTGGAGTTTATGGTAGTGTTGTTCCCGGTGCAGGTACTGCTGCCGGTGCAGCAACAGGATTTACTTGGGGTACAAGAACAGGGTTTGCAGCTACTTCATTGGCTATGGAATATACCAACGCAGTTCTTGAGGCTATTACAAATCAAGGATACGATATGACAGACCCTGAATCTGTGGCAAAAGCTTTGAATGACGAAAAAGTTTGGGCAGAAGGTAAAGAGCGTGGATTTAAAAGAGGTGTTCCAATTGCTATTGTAGATTTAATTACTGCAAAATTAGCAGGTAACCTTATAAGAGTTGGAAGTGTATCAGGAAAAGGAGCGAGAATTGCAGCTTTAACTGCAGAACGTATGATAGCTGACCCAATTGGTGAAGGCTTTGGCGAACTTGCTGCTCAAATAACAGTTGGTGATGATATAAACATCAAAGAGATAATGGCTGAGATGGGTGGTGCTATGGGTAACAACACATCTAATATGGCAATTAATCTTGCACTACAAGCAAGAAGTAGAAACAACTTAGAGTTAGCATCAGCATTTACAGATATAAAGTTTATGTCTGATGAGTTGTCTTCAGGAACTAAGATTTCTGCTTGGGCAAATAATATGGAACGTCTTGGTCAAATAGATGCTGAGACTAATCAGCGTATACAAATGAACGTTGGTTTAAGAAAGACTGCAAGGGAACTGTTAAATAACACAGGAGCATTTTCAAGAATTAAAAGAAATGGCGAAGTAGAAACAAGAGTTATGGAACTTCTTGCAGCTAAGGAGGAAATGTCATCAACACCAAATAGAAAATCAATTTTCAGTAATAAGATTGGTGAAATAAATAAAGAGTTAGAGGACATAATTACTACTCGAAAAACAAGACCACTAAACGAGCAAACTATTCTTGCAGGTACAGGTGTTTTTTCTATTGGAGAACAAGCAAACGTTTCTGATGTAAGAGAAGGGTTACCATCTTATAGAATTAAGAAAAATAGATTTGGAAGATTACAACAAGTTTCTAAAGAAGAGTTTGTTGAATTTATAAATGGACTTAGTCCTAATGAGTTGCTTCGTATGAGTGCAACTGTAGATAATGATGATGAGGTATCTAAGTTAGTTTCTCGAAAGTTAGTTGAAGCAAACATTCAAGAAGCAAGAGGTGGTGCTCAAACAACTACGGAAACTGAAACAGAGGTAAGAGATACTCCTGAAGCTGAAACAGAGGTAAGCGAAGAGCAAAGTGAAGTTCCTACAGAAACAGGCATTGTTCCTACAACAACAGAAGAAGTGTCTTCAAAGACACAAACTGAAGAAACCACTCCGGCATTACCTGAGGGTACTCAAACAACTCCTGCTCTTAATCAAGGTCAAGGTCAAGCAAGTGTTGGTGTTATAGAAGAAACAAAAGAAACAGAAACCCAACAAGCGGCAGAGGACTTTGAGGCTTCACTAAAAGAAGAGGAATCAGGTAAAAAACCAAAGGTAGATTTCAGATTAGAGATAGATGAGACTACTGATGAAAATGCAAAACAAGAAGCTGAAGATGAAGTGACCAATGCAATAAACGCAATGGAAAGTCCAAACGTTGATGTTAAGATTACACCTGATGAAATGACATCAGAAAAGATTGATGTTGATGAACTAAATAGTAGAACAGATAGACCACTGAAGATTACTAATCTTAAAGTTGTCAAGGGTGTTCCTACTATGTTTAGTATTACAGACCAACTAACAACAGGAACCGTTACTAATCCTGTTACGGGGAATGTAATTGAAGACCTTAAGGGTGCGATTGGTTTCAATGGAACTGTAGGCAATGAACAAGCAGCTTGGGCAAATGTGGAAGAGAAAGAGGCTCAGACTATTATAAGTAGAGCAGAAAAAATCTATCAAGAAAACCAAGAAATATTTAAAGATTTTTGGGCAAAGAATCCTGAGTACAATGGTTTGGTTCCAATGAACATTGTTAAGATGGGTCAAGATGCTATGCAATCTAACGAAGCAGTTGTAAGAGTGTTAGCAGATAATATAGGTACGTTGCCTAAGAGAAACAGAAAGTCAGCAGTTCGTGTTTTAAAAACACAGATGAAGGAGGACTTGGTTAAGTTAAAGGCTAAGCCTAAAAAGAACGCTACTGATAAAAAGAATATTAGAAACCTAACTGACCTATTAAAAAGATTTAGAGAAGGCAAGGTTACAACAATGGACCAAGCACTTACTCCTCAATTTATAGAGAATATGTCTCTACCTATGAGAGCAAAGTTGGTTGGATACCTAACCACAGGAGTCATTCAGGAAGCTAAGGGTAAAGAAAAGAAAGTTGGAGGAGTAACTAAAAGCACAAAGGTTACAGTAAAAGAACTTTTGAAAGGTGTAGAACAGGATGCAGCTAAACTAAACTTGGCTCAGATAACTAATTTACTTACAGACCCACAACTAAAAAACGTACCTATTGGTAACGTTGTTGCGTTGGTTGGTGTTGATGTTTTAAATCCGGGTATCATAGAAACCACACATCCTAATTACAAATATGGTGTTAGAGGAAAGTCAATTGGTATACTTGAAAATCCACAATCAATGGAGACGGTATATCCTAAAGCTTTCGAAAAGATAATGGCTAAGATGATTACCTCTGAATCAAGTGGTAAAAAGTTTGCTGCTAAAACAAAAAGAACTCAAACAACAGGTGTGGGGATTGGTGTTCCGGATAAAGATTATATTGGTATTATGGCAACCATCAATCCTGATGAGTCTACCAAACTAAATGCATTTATGAACTTAGCGTTCCCGTCTGTAGTAATAAATTCAGACGTAGATACATTCAACAATGTAATGTCTCAAGACAACGTTAGAACATATCTAAGAGGTGATGAAATCATTTATGGTGTAACAGTGGATGGAGATATTTATATCAACCCTGAGGTGCACGAAACCAAGTCTTCCTTGTACAATACATCTATACACGAAATGGGTCACGTTTGGACAGACTACTTACAGACAACAAAGAAAGGTAGAGAGATTTACAAGAAGGGTGCTGAGGTTGTTCAAGAAACTGAGGAGTTTAAAAAACAACTTAAAAGATTTGATGGTGATGTAGATAAAGCCACAAGAGAAGCTATGGCTATTCTTATTGGTAATAAAGGTGAGACAATAGTTAATGGTTCTATTAAGTCCAAGTTCAGCGAATGGTTGATTGGGATGTGGAATTATATCAAGTCTCAATTTAAAATGTCTAAAGACCTGTCAGCAGAAGAAATTCAAAACTTAACACTTGATGAATTCTTAGGTACTGCATTAGCAGATATCTTTGCAGGTAAGCCACTGAAGATGACAGAGGCTCAAACAAAAGCTTTAAAAAACCCTGAAGCTATGTTTAGTTCCGGGATGAGTATAGATAGTATTATTCAGAAAGGAAGAGACCAAGGTATCCCTGATGAATCAATTAGAGTAGTCTTAAAAAACAGAGGCTTTAGTGCAACTGATATCAACAAGGCAATGGTAGTAAACATAGGATTAAGAGTTCCTATGCCAAGAGTTTTTGGAGATGTGAACGAAGGTGCGAAGGTTGGTTTTAGATTATTTAATAATGTAAGAACTGCAGTAAATAAATTTGCATTTGACAAGACGGGAAGAATTAAAACTTTTTCTGAGATAAGAGAAAAAGCATTTGATACTTTAAAAGCCGACCCAATATTTAAAATTCAAACTGAACAATTACAGAACGAGTTACTTGTTGCATTTGATAGAGCACTTGGTATTAGAGGAAATGCTAAGGTTGCAAGAGAAATAAATAACATTAAGAAAAATCTTAAGCAAAGAAAGATAAGTGCAGATAATCTTACAGATGCACAAAGAAGAATGAGAATGATTATTCGTAAGCTTCTACCTGCAGGTAAGAATTATTCTAAAACAGTAATCAACAGATTACTAAAAACAGTCAACACAACTACACCTAAAAACTTCATAGGTAAAATGTCTGAGGTTTTAAAAGAAGTTGAGATTGAAAGAAATAATGAAAAGAACAGAGTAATAAAAGACATCCTAACTATAGTAAAAAAGAAAGCAAGAAAATCTAAAACATCTTCAGGCAAGGTAAGAGCAGCAGGGTTAGATGCAATAGGTCAAGCCTATTTCTCTCAAGTAAAAGAAGTTTTGGATGCAGTAATGAAACAAGACTTCGAAACATTACAGGAATTAGCAGATAGCGTTAGAGACGAAAAGATTACAGAAATACTTCAGAAACAAGAAGAAGGTAAGAAGCTTACATCAAAAGAAAAGTTACTTCTTGACAGAAGAATTGCAATAGATTCTTTTGCAGACGTTATGACAATGGAACTTGAAGATGTTCAGGAGTTGCTCGAAGATGTCAAGAGTGCAAGGAAAGAATCAATTCAAAGATTAAATAACAGAAAAGAAGAAAGAAGACAGAAAGTAGAAGAAAAACAAAAAGAGTTTAATGAACAAATAAAAGACGACTTTGGTCAGCTATATGATGAGAACGGTAATCCACTAAACGATAACGGTCTTGAGAAGAATAAGCAGTTTATTAGAAAAGCATTTAAAGAAAAAGGATTGTTTGGAGCAGTCACTGCATTCTTTAATCAGTTTAAAGAAAATGGTGTAAAAGATTTAACATCAAATGGTGTAGCTAAGTTTATGCAAAACTATGTTACTCACTTTAAAACGTTTACTAATATACTTGACGGAAATAAAGACGGAATGTTTACTGAAACATTTTTTAATGTGTTGAACGACTTCGATGAAAGAAATCTTCAAGGTGTTAGAAGAACCGAAAGTGATATGAATGCTATGACTAATTCTACTCACGGTAAAAAATGGACCGATTGGAAGTATTCATTAGGAACAGATGTTCAAGAGTTGTCATTTATAGATACAGAAACAGGTAATAGAACCTCAAATGTTTTCAATAAAGACCAAGCAATGAGAATCTATGCGTTGTCTCTAAACCCAATTCAGGCAGAAAAGTTAGCTAAGATGGAGGTGGATTTAGAATTAGTTAAAAAATTTATTGGTAAAGACAATCAAGAGTTGGTAGAGCAAACTGTAGATTTTTTAAGTAATAAATATTTTGAAGAGACCAATTCAGTTTACCAACAAGTAAATGATGTTAGTCTTGGTTATGTAGAAAATTACTTTCCTACAAGAACAATTAGTAAAGGAGCAATCACCAACGATATGATTCTTCAAGGAGAGTTTAACAAGGTGTTTACTGCGGAGTTTTCTCCTGCACTTAAAGAGCGTGTTGATTTAACAGGAGATGTTTTATTAGGCTTGTCTTTCAGTGAGGTTATGGAGGAGCACGTTAAGGCTATGGAGAAGTACAAGGCATATGCCGTAGGTGTCAAAGAAATGAACGCAATACTTCAGGACCAAGGAATACAAAACCTTTTAAACGAAACAGGTTTGAAGCAATTGTTTTCAAGGTCGCTTAATTATGCCATTAATCCTGATTCGGGACCACAAGTAGAAAGTGCAGATGTGGTTACAAAATTACAATCTTTGTTTACAGGTTTTGCTTTAGCACTAAAATTGGTTCAGATTCCAAAGCAGATGTCTTCATTTATATTTGCGTGGCAAAAGTATAACGCATTGCCATCAGGTAAATATATTCCGGGGTTAGACACACTTGGGTTTATGAAAGACTATGCTGAGGTATTGTTGTTCTTAAGAACAAATATTAAGGAAGCAAGAGAGATATCGGCAACTTTTGATAATCGTATCAAGCAAGGTTTAGAAGGTGATGTATTTGGTATTGAATCGGGTGGTAGAACTTTTAAGAAAACAAAAGCACAACAAGGTAGAAAGGGTCGTGCTGCAAGAGCATTTACAAAAGTAAAAGGTTTTACTACAGTCGCAGGGGATATCCTTGGTGTACTCGGATACAAAGCTTTATACAACAGACAAATCAGAAATGGTGTAGATAAAAATGAAGCACTTAGAAATTTCAATGATTACAACTCTACTCAGCAATCAAGAAGAGCAACAGAAAAAGTAGGACTTCAGCAAAGCACAGATGCTCTTAACAGAACGTTTACAATGTTTGGTAGTTCTTTGTTTCTAATGATGAACAATGTTTACCAATCTTCTATGAATGTAACAAGCGACATTATGAAGGGTAAGATGCCTAAGAGAGAACAGATTCGTAAATTGCTTTTAAATTATTCATTAGCAAACGTTGCGTTTACCGCAGTGTCATACGCACCTGCATTACTTCACGGTAAAGATGGAGAGAAAGATAGAGCGTACAAAGCATTGAGAGATGCAGCGTTAGGACTTAACTTAATCTATGCTATACCTATTATGGGTTCTGCAATTGAAACGGCAATAGCATACGCTGAGAAAGATAGAAAGCCAATCTCTGATGTTGTAAACCCATTAACATCTGTAGTTAGAAAAGTATTCAAGAGTATTAAAGATGTCAGTGGTCCTGATGGGTTAGTTCAAGCAACGAGAGTGTTGTTAGAAATTTATTCAGGAATGCAACTTGATGCACCAATAGGATTAATAAAGCTTCTCGGAGGCAGTGGTGATTCAGATGATATGTATGATGCACTTGGTATCACACCATCTTACAGACCGGGTTATGGGCAAACTAAACCAAAGGGTGAAACTAAAAAGAAATCAACTACTGCAGAAGATAAGAGAGCAATAAAGGCTATTGACCCTGAGTTGTACGAAGAACTATACGGGAAAGAAAGACCTACATATGGAATCGAGCAGGAGTTAAAACAGATGAAAAAAGAACTGAAAGATGAACTTAAAGAGACATATAACTAATGCCATTTAAGAGAGTTGGTCCAAATAAAAACGTAAGTCCAAGTGGTAGGGTGTTCACTGATAAACAAGTGAAACTCTACTACGCAACTGATGGATTTAAAAAATCTAAGCTATCAAAGAGTTCAAGGAAAAGAAGAAGAAAGAAGAAGGATTAAGTCTACACCTTCTGATACTTTTAAGTAGCCTACTTCTTTTGATATGGTTTGTCTATCTGAGAAATCTGTTTGTTTAGGTAGGTCTCTGCGTGACCATTCTACTTCATATTGTTGCAAATAAAAACCCCAAACACCTTTAGGTGTGGAGTTTATATAAACAGGTATTGTACCATAAGTTTTACTACGCTCCATAAGTGAGACGTATTTTTTTCTTTCTATAATTAATTCATCATAGTGTTTTCTTCTACACTTTAACTCTATATCTAAATTGTATTCGGAAGAATAACAATCATACCTACTGTTTGTAAATTTAGTAGGGTTTAAATCTTGTATAAAATTTTTTTTTATAAATGCAAATAGCTGCTGCTCCGAAGCAATCTCTTGATAGTCATATGTCATCCTCAACTGATATTGAAATATCCTTTAAGATAGACTGCAACAATTTAATTTGTGATTTTAAAACCTCAAAGTCTCTATCCATTAGAGCCTCGTAGATTTCAGTAGTAGAGTCGTGAATGTTGTCCATCAGGTAGTTGATGTGAGCGATACGTTCTTTGTCATACGCTGATGGGTCAGGAGCCATTCTATAAGGGTTCTTTTAATGTGTCTTTTGAGTCCATTGTTTGTAAGAACAAAGTTCCCATACTATTATTAATTGTTTTAATTGCTAAATAAATTCTACGAGACATTTTTTTTACTTCGTCTTTCTCTTTCCTTGTAGAGTCCGTACCAAGATGACAATGCATACTGCAATCCATTTCAAGA